>VTLG01002197.1_pt1 | contig 59077 bp, 91 predicted proteins | sample 4694571 | NCBI WGS metagenome assembly VTLG01 (sample SAMN12604809, study PRJNA352737) | marine metagenome | biome: ENVO:00000447; feature: ENVO:00000209|ENVO:00000569|ENVO:01000036; material: ENVO:00002151; isolation source: viral sequences binned using virsorter ...
TGCAATCTAATCCATATCTTAACGATAGTTGGTATGGTGGTGGTGGTGGAGATATTGGTGCAGGCTCATGGGATTGGTATAGTGAAAGCTTAGGTGGTGCTTATGATTATGGTTATGGTGGTCAAAATGTAGCTGACCCTTATGAAACTACAACAAACACTACTCAATCATCAGCTTTTGATGCTACTGCTTCACAACAAGGAATGAGTCAAATGGATTTATTAAAAGCATATTTTCCTGATATAGATGACGATACATTATCTCAGTATCAACAATTTATTACTCCTATTCCTGGTGAATTGCATGAAGCAACAGACCCTGGTTATGGATTATATACAGCATTAAGAAAAGAAAAGACTGGATTTTTATCAGACCAAAGACAAAGAGGAAGAGAAGATTTAAGGTCTTCATTATTTACAGGATATAGAGAAGCTAGAGGTTTAGAAGGACAAAGAGGATTTGTTAGTGGAAGAAATATATTAAAAGATATTAGTAGAGAAGCTGGTAGACAAGGAGATACTCTAAATCAAGCATTTGGAAAAGGATTATGGGATATTAATCAAGATATTGTTGGTCGAGTAGCATCAGCAAGAAAATATTATGGAGACTTAGTAGGACAACAACGAAGAGATATGTTATCACTTGCAGATTTATCAGATTATTTCAAAACAGAAGAGGATGAGGATTAATTATGGCAGCATTAGATAGAATTATACAACTTGGACAAGCATTATCAGGAAAAGAAGCTGATGTTAATACTTTAATGAATGCTCTTCCTAGTGCATTAGCAGATATTCATAAAACTAACTCAGAGAAAGAAGAAAGAGCAGATATAAGAGCCGATGCTAATGATAAATGGGACAAAAATCATAACTTGCAAAAAGAAAGCATAGATTACGGTAAAGATGGTCAAACAAATACTATTTTAGCTGGCATGCCATATGAAGCTCAAAAAGCTGCTTATCCTCATTTTCAATATCATACAGAACAAGGTAAAGCAGATGGTGAGGCTATTATGGCTGGTGGACAAGGAACTTTTTCTATTAATGAAACCTCTAATCAAATGATTAAAAATGCTAGACAAGAATTTCAAAACCCTAATACAAGTTTAGAAGAAAAAGAAAATACAATTAATGAAATTTCAAGTTATGCTTCTCTTCATAATATAGATTTAAAAAACAATGACAGTTATAATAAGTTAAATGAAAATTTTACTGAAGATAAAACACATACTATTCTAATGGGTTCTATGGAAGATATAGTAAAAGATGATGTTAATGTAGGAAGTTTAGTTCAAATTCTATCAAACCCAAATTTATCTGATGATGTTAAAAAACAATGGTTAAACAACTCAGTTAAAAAAGATTTACTTGCAAATGATATTATAGCTTTAACTAAAGTAATAGAAGTTTCTCAACCAACTTTAGAAGGTGGATTAGGAAATCCTTCATTATTAAACTGGGCTGAAAACGAATTATTAAAAAGAGGTGGGTTTGATATGACAGATTATGTAAGTATAAATCAATATAAATCTACTATATCAGATAAGTCTGTATCTTCTCTTGTAAAAGAAGTGTTAGACCAAAAAGAGAATAAAGGAGCTACTCAACAGGAAGCTCTTCAGCTTTTGATAGATAATGGAATTATTGTTAAGAATCAATAGTTATGTCTCCTCTTACATTGCCTTCTTCATTATCTAATTTAAAAGATAAAAAAAAATCTCCCCTTGTTCTTCCCGATTTCGCAGTCGATATGAAAAGACCTCCTGGAGGTCTTGTTCTTCCTGATTTTGATGCAAAACCACCTGAAACTTATAGTTTTGGTGAAGCTTTTTGGGGCTCTCTTGGGGAAGAACTTACACTTGGATTAGGATATGATGACCCTGGATTAGATTCTGATAAATTAACTATGAATGCTAAAATAGGAAAAACAATAGGAACTGGTCTTGGTTTTTTTGCTTGGGTAGGTGCAGCAACTGTAGCTACAGGAGGTTTAGGTCCTTTAGCAATGCTTGCTTCTAGTTCCAATAGACTTCAAAAAGGTGCAAAATTATATAATGCTGCAAAAAAAGGTATGGATGCTACTGGTAAAGTGGTATATACAACAAAAGCAGCAAAACAAACAGCTATGGCAGATGCAGTTGCTGAAGCAGGTGTTGGAATTAAAAGTTCAGGATTAGTTAGTAAGTTAGGTTTTAATGGTCCAGGTAAAGCTCATATTGATAAATTCATGCGTTTAGCTGCAAATGACCCTGCAGCTGCTAGAAGGTATACCTTATCTAGAGAACTCACCAGGGAGAGCCTAATTTGGGGCTCTACGGGGCAATTAATGGTAGAAGATGAAGCCACATTAAAAGAAAGAGCTTTAGCATTTGGACAAGATGCTGCTGCTGGTGCTATTTTTGCATATGCTCCATCAAGAAGGTATATGAAAAATCCAAATTGGTTAAGAAAGAGTAGTTTTATTGCTGATGATGTAACAAAAGGAACTAAAATAGGAACTGGAGTTACTTTTAGTAAATTAGGACAATTAGATAAAAGAGCTTGGGCTGAAACTAAGGCTTATATGGCTGCAGGGATGACGATGTATATGCCTGGACAGGATGAAATGAGTGCTTCAGAACAGATTTCTAATAGATTGTTAATGGGTGGAGTTACGAGTATAATGGGTAGATTGTTTGGTGGTGCTACTTTAAAGGTTGCTAAACAAGATACAATAAGAGCATTTGAAAGATTAGGAATTACCGATGAAAGACAATTAGGAGAATTAGCATCTATATCTATGGCTTTAGGTGGAAAACAAGGACTTAAAGCAGTCAACGATATGTATGCAGGTTTAGAGTTTGTAAGTCAACCAACTGGTAAAAGAGGACAAACTAAAAATAGAGCTCAAGTTAAAGAAGTATTTATCGAAGATGGAAAATTAAAAGTTAAATATGATACATATCAAGGTATGTCTACAAAAATAAAAAATAAAGATGTTGTAGAAGATTTTGATGTATTTTCTAAAGGCAGAAAAAACAAAAAAGGAGAAAGAGTTGGTCCTCAATATAAAAGACTAGATGATAATAAAGTTCAAGAAATTATACATAATGTTGTCAAAGATGAAAATGATAATTTAGTAAGACATGTTGTTAGTGGAGCTAGAGGTAGCTTAAAAAATGAAAAAGATTTGTTAAAGTTTTTAAATGAAGAAAAATATGCTATTATATCAGCAGATAGTCCTTTATACAATACTACAGCAAAAATTTTACCTGGAGAAACTCAGGCAGAAGCATTAGTAAGAGAATTGCTTGATAGGGGTGTTTCAAGAGAACATATTATGAGCACAAAAGGATTGATGATTGATGGAACTCATGGAACTTCTTTTATAGTTAAAATGAAAGGATTAAAAGGAGCTGATGCTGCAAGTATTGGTAAACTTGATGAAAAAGGTGTTATAGATATAGCTAAATTATTTGGACAAGAAACAGTTTTTACTAATAAAGGACTTATGAATATAATAAGACCTAGAAAAGGAGCATCTTATGGTATTAAACAAGTTACATATCAAAAAGTAGATTGGATAACTGGTGCATCTAAAAAAAGAGGTTGGACAAGAGCTGGTTCAATGACAGGTAAAAATGACAAAGAAATAGCTTGGAGTTATAAATTTTCCGATAAAAGTAAGGCACAATCTATACAAGACCCATCTTTATCGAAAAAGTTTAAATTCCAAAGAGCTGATGAAATTTTAGGTTCAATTAAAAATCCAAGAGGTAAAGTTCCTTTTACTATTCAAACTCCTGAACAAATACAATTAATTAGAAAAACAGAAACACTAGAAAGGGTTATGGGATTAAAATCTCCTATAGCAACTAAAGCAGGAGTTGAACATCATAAAGCTTTAAAACAAGCATTATTTGGTAAAGATTCTATGAAAAAAATGAGTAACGATGAACTTTCAAAATATTATTCATTATTAAAAGGAGACAAAACATATGCTGTTCAAGTAAATGAATCTACTCTTTCTACCTTGCTTGGACAAGAAAGTTCAATATTGGGAGGCATGAGAAAATGGATTAATAAAATTCTTCCAATTAATACTAAGTTTATGAATTTAGGTAGAGATTTAGGAAGTGAAGAGTTAGTATTTCTTGGAAAAGATTTAACAAATATGGTTCAACTTAGAGAAACATTAAAAGGTTCATGGGATACAACAAGAGCAGAAATGAAAAATATTACTTCTAATCTTTCTAGAGAATCTACTAAAAAATTAGACGAGAATCTTCTTTATTTTATTGAAGGAAAAACTAATAGTGTAAGAGGAAGATTTATGAAACAATTACAACCAACATTAACTCCTCAAGAACATGATATTATGCTTAAAATGGTAGCTCTTCATAAACAATATACTGATGATATGTTTGCAATGATGAAAAAATCTGGAGTAAAAGAAAAATATTGGGATGGAAAAGGTTTTAGATATAGAGACATAGAAAAAACTCCTAATTTTGTTAGTTTGACAACTACTGATGAGGCTGCAGAATTTTTTATGTCGAACAAAAATGCTCATAAAGATATGGTTAATGAAATAATGCAAAATGACAGTAGATTTAAGGGAACTGGAGAATATGCTAATCTTAGTCCTGCTCAAAAATTAGAAGTTGCAGAAGAAATATTTGAAACTGTTCTTGCTGGAAGTCAAAAACATGGTATGTTTGGAGCACAATATAGTCGTTTAAGCAATGCTATTTCTCCGAAATTATTCATTGGGGCTGATGGCAATGTTATTCAAGGTGCAAAAAAGATGAATTTGCAAGTAGGAGATAGTATAGATGGAACTAGAATTTCAAAAATAATTGATATGTATGAGCCGAATTATGCTAAAAGTATGGATAGGTATGCAAGTCGTGCAGCAAACATTACTGCAACTACTAAATATTTTGGTCATGAAGGTGTATATAAAGCAGGTCAAAATTCTGGTGACTTTTCGGCAAATTTCACAAAAAGGTGGAGAAGAATACAAAAGCAGGTAAATACGCCAGGTGCTCAAAACTATATTAAAGGACTCATGGAGGATGATTTAAAGTTAGTTCTTCATGGACCTGGATATGATGAACTAACTGGACCTATAGCAAGAAAAGCAGTATCTTGGACTGCATCTTTAGGTCTAAGTAGTCCTCGTTCTGCTTTAAAAAATGTTCTTTTAGGTAATGTTCAGTTAGTAACAACACATGGTATGAAACCTGTTTTTTCGACATGGTATAATATTGCTACAAATGCAACATTTAGAAAACAGGCATGGGCTAAAGCACGAAAAAGTGGTGCTATAACTGCTTCAGATGCTATATTAGAAACTGCTTTAGTTCCAAAAAAAGGATTACGAAAATACCTTACTACTTTGATGAAGGGAGCAGAAGAACTGAATAGGGTAGTAGCAGTAACTACTGGAGATGTTCTAGCAAATGATGCTCTTAAGGTGCTCAGAAATAAATCTAAATTAATGAACAAGTCTGTAGCAAGACGACTTCTTGGCGAATCGTTAGATTTATCTGATAAACAAATTGCAGATGCAGTTGAAAAAGGAGCATTTAGTCAAAAATCATTAGAAAAAATATACTTTACTGCTCATACGAGCACTCAAGGATTAGCAGACCCTGCATTTATGCCTACTTTTATGGGCAGAAAATATACTAAACCTTTTACATTATTTTATCGTATTGCTTATCGTGTTCAAGAAAATGTTTATAAAAATGCTTATAGACCTATGATAGACAATGGAGAAGTTGCTCCTATGCTAAGATATGTCGCAGGAAGTGTATCAGCAGGATATGCTCTACAAAATGTATATTATAAAGCATTTAATTCTAACCCTGATGCATTTAAACCTGAAATGAAATTAAAAGATTTTGCAAAATCTACAATAGATGTTTCAAAAGGAGAAATAAGTTGGGATGAATATAGAAATGGAATACTTATTCCTCTTGAAAGACTTAATAGTTATGCCGTTAAAGGAGAAATGTATGCATTGGGCTCAACATTAATGGAAGAAGACAGAAGACAAGGTGGTTTTATGGCAATGTATACACCTGCTGTTCTCCAAATGGGGTATAAGATGTTAGGAGCAGTTAGTCAAATTTTTGAGGGAGCAACAAAACTTTTAGATAAAGATGCAAATGGTCAAGATGCAGTATTGTTAAAAAAGGGATTTAGACAAATAGGCGAGGCAATTCCTGTTTCTAATGATATTATGAAAGCCATAGAAAGTAATTGGCTCAAAAAAGATTTAAGACATTTTAAAAATATAAGGATGTTCCAATCAGAGTATAGAAAAGATGTAAGAAATATTGAATCAGTCGGAACATTTAACGACGATGTAACTAAAAGTTTAATGTATAGACAATTACAGGGAACTCTTTATTCTAATAAGACTACAGAACAAAAGTTAGATAGTTTTTGGACTACTGCATATTTCTTAGCACATCAACACGAAATGTCTAATACAGGTAGAGTAAGTCAAAGAGCATCAATGAATTATGGATTTAAACAAGCATTAGCATATTTAAAAGACCAAAAACCTATTCAACTATCTAAAAAGAGAACACAAGGGAGAACTGAATCTGATTATGAGGATTTTGTAAGTAGACTTAACCCTGAACAAAGACAAGAATTGAAAAATATTGAATTGGTGTATAAAGGAAAATATCAAGAACTTATACCTCATATTATGAGGTCAAAAAATAAACACTATCAAAAGTTAAAAAATTAAAATAAACTTTCTACTACTTCTTCAGTAGTTAAGTCTCTACCCTCAGATTTTGCAATAGCCTCGGCAGGATTGTCTAATATAGTCGCACTATCTCCGTGATAACCTACATCAAACTTACAAGTTGTTCCATATCTATTTTTGGCTATAATAATTTGTAATCCATGTTCTCCGTGCTCGGCATTGTCGTATTCATATACATAAGGATAATATGCAAAGGTTACAATCTCTGCATCTTGCTCAAGATTACCAGACTCAGCAAGGTCGCTGAGTCGTGGAATCTTATCTACTCGATGTTCTATGTTTCTGTTTAGTTGAGAGACTAAGATTACAGAACAATCAATTTCTTTTGCTAACCATTTATATCTTCTTGTAATTTCGGCAATACGATGTCTAGTATCTCTATTATCATAGTGTGGAAATTCAATAAAACCAACATGGTCATCAATTATTACATCGGGTCGTATTTTTTTTGCCTCGTTAATACTATCATCGAGACTCCTTAAGTTATCAAATAAATGAAGCGAAGTGTAATGTTTTTTTATGAACTCTAAGCCTTTTCTGATTTCATCCTTGTGCTCATGAGCATTTCCTCTCATTTCTTTATTGCGAACATTGGTGTGCATAGCAACCAATTTCTTAATAAGTTCAACACTTGGCATTTCTCTACTGACGAACATTACCTTTTTGCCGTCTAAAATCATATTTTTAACCATATTTAAGGCTAATGTGCTCTTTCCATTTCCAGGTCTCCCTGCAATAATAGAGATTTCCCCCTTGGTCATCCCTACGATTGACTTATCTATTCTTCTTATTCCTGTTTGCACTAGGTTTTTTTGGGCAAATATAGCCTCTTCCATTTCTTTTGTGATGTTTTCCATGGATTTGTTGCCGTTATCAAGCATATCGGCGAATTTTTCAGAAATTCTACCCAATAAATTAACATCAGTTGCCACTTCTTTATAAGAACTTTCGTTTTTAAGTCTATCTTGAAATTTTACAACCTTTTTCCAAAGTTCTCTTCTTAAATATAAGTCATAAATAATTTTTGCATGTGTTTCTATGTTTGCTTTTGTTACTATCTGTTCAGTAATTCCACTTAAATAGTATGTAATCTTTAATCCTTTTTCTCCTAAATAGTTAGCAACAACACTTAAATCAATTTTCTTGTTTTGCTTAAAGAGACTATAAATAGCCGACCATATATGTTGGTGGTCTTGGTGGTAGAATACTTGCTTGGTAGGAATATACTTTATTATTTCATTAATTTTGCTATCATCAAGGAGTATGCATCCCAAAACTTCTCGTTCTGACATCCCACTATACATTTTTGATACTTCAATATTTTTTTCTGTTTTATTCATTAAGAGTTGGTGGTAATTGTTCTAATTTGTTTTTTTCAACAATCAGTTTGTTCTCAAACTTCTTGTTTTCATTTCTTAATATACCTATGAAATAATATACATCAAAACCTTTTTTCTCTAAATGTCGTCTTTCCCATATATTTACACAATGTTCAATGACTTTATCTTCAAGTTCTTCGCATGATTTTAAAAGGGTGTATGATGTTAAATCATCTAAGGTTGTTAAGAATAGCCGTCTTAAATGTTCAAGGGTTTCATGGCTAAGTTTGTTTTCTAATTGTTTTATTTTTCGAGGGTAATTTTTTAATGTGTTTGACCAACCACAAGCAGGACATCTCATTGCCAGTCCTTCGGTGAGTGCTCAGTCTTCGCTGCCGAGCACAGGTTCAAATTTTTGAGCACTTTAATTCTTTTGGGCATTTTTTTTCCTCCATTGGTATTCGTTTTCCAAAGAACTCTCTAAGAGGAACTTTTCCTTTAGGCATTGAATAATATCTCCATGCCTTTTGGCATTTTGGACATCTAAAAGGTTGAAATTTAGACTTTCTACTATAAGCAACCTCGTTCTTTTTTCTTTTTTCGCTTTCTATGTTCTCATCATCAAACCAGTCATCATCAAAGTAGTTTCTTAATGTTTCTTTAGAATAAATGCTTTCATATAGATATAGCCATTTTGTAATGATTCTTTTTATAAATATTTTCATTAATCATCACAATTATCACATAGAGACACTCCATTTCTAGCCTCTAAATCTTCATCAATATTTACATCTTTTATTTCTACAGAAAATCCTAACTGATTTGCTTTTGTTAATATCCAGTCTTTAAAATCATCAACATCTTTTTCGGATTGTGTGCCTTTCTTTATCTTAATACTATTAATTTTTGTCATAATAGTATTCTGCTACACTTTTTCCTTGTGGAGTGCTAATATATTTTTTCGAAATAGGATGCCCCTCATTTCTTAAATCCCATATACGAGCACTTAACCTAAAACAACCAAAATTCTGCAAAGCAGACAAAGGAGTTACCCTTTCTCCGTTTTTTAAAGCGACTAATATCATATCGTTTTGTGTCATGATATACCCCCTCCGTCTTTTGGAGTAAGTTTTATTAACTCTCTCATAAGTGATGATTTAGTTTTATTAGATAGTTGCTTAATAGAGAATAGCAACTTTGCTTTTCTCATTGTAAGTTTGTCTAATTGAGAATTAATATCCTCTATTTCTTTTTCAAACTCAATCAATTTATCTTTCATTAGTTTTCCTCTTTTTTATGTTCTTCATCTTCTAAACCAAGCAATTCTTGTAGCCCTACCATAGCACCGACAAGTCTTTGTTCGGTTTTACTTAAAGCATCTAATTCTTGGATGAGTTGATTTTTTCTTTCTTGGACTTTCTGAACTTCCTCAGAGTATTTTTGCAAGTTTTCTTTAGCATTACCTTGCATGTCCTTATCATCTTTTTTTGACATTTCTCCTCCTTTATGAGTGTCGTAATTTAATATTAATTGTGTGTGATTTCAAGTGCCTATTTTTTAGGAAAAGCACTTGAAAAAATTTTCTCTAAACCCTTTGCAACTCTATCCCAAAAGCCTAATGTCTTTCTTCTAGATTTGCGAGTGTTAGTTTTTTTCTTAGCCATTGCTAACCTCCTTTAACATTGCTACCAAAGTTAAATAATATTCCTGAGACATGATAGCATAATTTTCTCCGAAATCTTCTCCAACAAACTGAACATGTATATTGCTTGTTGGTTTTAAATGTTTTGCAAGTTTTTTTCGTTTCTTGCATTGTATATAAATATTATGTTCGAGCACCATATCAACCTCTTGAGGCAATCCTCTACTTCTTCCGTCTGACCCCCAAGTTCTTTCTGCATGTAAGTCGTGTTTCTTTGCCAATTCTACACACTTTCTTTCGTAATATGTTCCTCTTGCCTTATTCTTTGCAACCATTATTATCTCCCTTAATATCGTCGTTCACTTTTTTCAACTCTAAATATAATTTTAAGTATGCTTTGTCTTGAAAAATAATGTTGTTTTTATTCTTCTTTCCCTCAACATTGACATCCCATGTAGTATCTTTTTTTTTAGTCATTATCTATTCCAATCAGTTTTCCATTTTGATTTTAATGATAAATCTATAAGTTCTTTTCTTGTTAAATGTTTATCACTCATATAATCATAAAAATTTAAATCGTTATCACTATCGATATATTGCATTTCTGCCACCCTATTAATTCTAAGATACAATATCATTGAATTTATTTCTTTGTCTGAATAGTTTTCACTCATCTTCTTTCCACTCTTTTATCCAATCTCTAACCATGTCTGCTTCTTCGTGAAATTCTCCTTGCATAGTGATTTCGTCAAGAGTGTTATCGTTATAGTGTAATTGATGAAAAAACTCTATACGATACATTTCTCCAACATCTAACTCTTCCCACCACTCCAAATTACCTTTCTCTAGTTCAGATAAAGTTTCTTCTGGAACAATCAATAGCCATTTCTTAACTATCTCTAATTCCTCATTAAACTCATCTATCTCTTGGTCTATCGCCAAATTTAAGTCCTCATCTAAACCAAACTTTGATGTGTGGTATAGATACTGCATCCTGTTAGATTCTATTTTTTCTTGAAGAAATTTCTCTAAATCCTGTGCAGATTTCTTTTTCCAATTACTCATTTTGCTTTCCTTTTCCTAGTTTCTTTTTTTTTAAATTGGTCTATCCAACTTACTTTTTGTCTACCTGAAATTCCTGTAAAAACCCACCAAGCACCATGTTTTTTTCTAAAGTGCTCAGATGTTTCTTTTCTCCATTTTTTGTCATGGACAACAGGAGATGAAGGAACATATACTGGATTTCTATTATCATCATAAGTCAATTTTTTATTCTTTTTCATATTTTTCATTTTTGATTAGCAAAGTTAGGATGGATTATACACCCCAACTTTGCAAACTTTACCACTTTAATAGATTAAACCTATATATTAATATACGGAAATATTCTATTTTAAGTTATGTCAAACCCATTAAAATGGTAAATCTTTTTCATCAACTCCTTTACTTTGAGCACTATTAATAAATTTCACTCTTGGAGTTCTCATTTCATTTCCCTCTCTACCAGTCCACTTTTCAATAACAACAACCACTTTATATTCGTATTGTTTTAAAGTGTCTAAATCTAATGGTGGTAGAAATAGTTTTCCGTCCTTGTCTTGTGTTATTTTTAACATATCACAAAACTTGTAGTAGTTTGAATTTGAGCCCATATCACTTTGTAAGTTTGGATATTTAGCAGGGTCAGGTTTTTTAAACCTAAACAAACCTTTATGCCTTACCTCCTTGCCGTTTATTTCAAAAACAGGCTCGTAAATATCGGCTAAAAATTTTCCACTAATTACTATATCTTCTTTTACTGATAAATCAGTTACTTTAGCATCATACTCTCCCTCAGGAATACTTGAGCCCTTATTTTCGCTTGGCTCAAACCATGCATCCTCTCCGAATACCTCGTCTAAAGCACTTTCTAATGTATCGTTCATTTTTCCTCCTTAATTATTACATTAAAACTTAAATCTCTAAATGTTCTTAAAACATTTTTCATCAAAGAATTATAATCATCTTTTTTTACTTTTATTGATATATATTCTTTTTCACGAGCCTCTATTTTATCTTCCAACTCTCTCGTGTAGTCATCATGTTGCTCTTGTGTCATCATCTTAAAGACATCTTCTCTACTCATTTTTTCTCCTCAACTTTATCGTTGTAGTCTTTATTTTGCACCTCGATATTCTTTTCTTTTATTTGTTTCTTTTCGAGTTCAATACTTTCTTGAATTTTCTTTACATAATTATCAAAGTTATTTGTATTTATCTTTTTGTCTTTGATTGCTTTTTGTAAAGATTTATGAAAATCTGCACCCTTACTTTTTGTCAAATCCAATATCATCTTATATTGAGCATCAGATATAGTGTTAGGCTTTTCCTCATCAGGTAAATCCTCTCCTCTATATATGTATAATCCCAATCCAAACAAAGATAAGCATTTAGTTAAACATCTTAAGATAGATGTATTAATCTGAAATGAATTTGGACTTAATACAGGTTGATTTCTATTGTCAAGAACAGGATGAATTTGTGTTCTTGTGGTGTTTTCTATAGTAACACTAACCTTAACATAGCATCCTGATTTGGTTTCCATATAAGGTTGTTTCATTAGTTGGTTTTCTATTAAAAAATCAAACTCGTGAATTTCCCATGTAGTGTCTGGATAGATTTTGAGCACTTCCGTTATTGCATCACTCCAAGATAGGTATGTAAATCTACCTTTCTTTTCCGTAAACTCATTTACATTAATATTGTTTAGTGTTTCAAAAACACTCTTTGTTTTTTTCTTAACATTGGTTGCCATAACAACTCCTTACTTTTAATTAACTTACATGTTTATGTGTGGACATAAACTTCTTACTTCGCAATAACTTTCACATTTTTTTCCTCCCCAAGTTTCCTCATCCGAGCATTTTGGAGGAGTAGTTTCATCTTCAAGATGTTGTAAAAGTCTATCTCGCTTTTCTAGAAAATACGGAATAATTATATCATTGTCAAGGAAAGGAATATCAACAAAGTAAATATTTCGTGTTATCCCTCTATCTTTACAGGAGTGTGTTCCTGCATCCCTGATATTCATTTGTAGTTTCATGTGCTTTACTTTATATCCTTTTAATTCAAGCATATAACGATACATGTTTACCTGATACAACCAATCTCCAAAATCTTGAGCATTTTCATCGCAATAATGTTCTTTTACTTTCTTAATCGTTCCTGCTTTCCCCCACTTTCCTGATTTTTTGTATCTTGTTCCGAGAGGACAAGGTATTTTTCGGTGCTTTATTCCGAGCACTCTACCAGCCTTAAAACTTCCCGTATTTTTATAATCGATTAAAGTTTGGCTTTCTTTGTCATAAAAGTCTAAAATTCCAGTAATATCTAACCCTTTTAAGTTTTCTTCTTGTAAAACATTGTCTCCAACATCTTGGTTTTCAAGTTGTAAATGGTGGATTGTTCCCATAAGAGCAAATGCTCGGTCTTGTGGATTGATAAAATATACTTTTTTTCTCTTTAGATAACTCTCGCATGTTCCAGATAAAAGTTCGGTGGTGCTCGGAGGACGATTGGATGCTCTTTGTTCGGACATCGCTTTTAATGTCGCAACAGACATGCATCTTTCAGACATGCGACATTTCTTAAAGCAATCTTTAAATTCTATTTCTTGACTATCAGGACATATAAAGCCTATCGCCGACATAATTCTCCTATGTTAATCAGGTAGCGATATAGGTGTAGCCAACCAAATGTATTTGCTTAAAATATAATAACAAGGATAAGAACAGGATTTTATACCTGCGACACTCCTTTTATGTGCCATTAGTTTTAAGTAATATATTTATCACTACCTGAAATGTTATAAGGTAATATAGAAAGAAAATAAAAAAGAGGCAAGGAAAACAATAAAAACCCTGATAAGCATAACATGATTAGTTGAGAACTAACTAGTCAGGGAAAAAAGAAACCTTGCCTCTTATAGAGGTAAATAGAAAGTTAGTCTAACTATCTTGTTAGTCTAACTATAAGTTAGTTTAATTAGTTTGTTAGCGAAAGTCAAGAAAAAAAATTAAGAAATTAATTTATCTCCATTACTTTCATTAAATTCCAAGTCACAATTTTGTTGTAACATGATTATTGCTTGTTGCTTATTTTTTGCAACAAAGTGTTGTGTGATAAACCCTTTAAGTGCTCTTTTGTTTTTGAGCACAAAAGTAAATTCTTTCAATTTACCACGACTTATTTTGTCGATAGTTTTTAAATCGAGCATGTTCGTAACCTCACTTATTGTTTAACTTACAATAAAAGTCTCTCTTAAAACAATATAATAATAAAATTGCCTTAAACTCAACACTTTTATTTACAAAGATAATTCTTGTAATTCTTGGTCTAATTCAACCAGATTGTCATCGTCAGGTAAACTTTTCCAATGTTCCATTAACAAATTAAAACCTTTTTCATATCTTTGTTTTTCGTTATGTTGTTTTTCAGAAAACTCGTGCAAGTGCTCAATGTCGCAACGCAATATGCGTAACTCCATTGTCATAGTATCAAGTTCTCTAATTAGTTTCTGATATATTGTTTGTTCTTTACTCATCTTTTTTTTTCTCCTTCTTCTATTTGTCGAAGAACTGCTTGTGCTTGTTCTATTTCAATTTCAAGCATTGTATATTCTTCTCTTTGTTCGTCAAAGTATCTGCCGTCATATCCTTTAAAGTGTTCTTCCATTATTCTTTCATTGCATTTAATAGTTGTTTCGCAACTTTTTTTGATACTCACTACAATTTCTTTATAATCCATTGTGTTCTCCTTTTTCTCCGTATATAACCTTATTTATTTCTTTCACTACAAACTCTGAATTAGGTAGTCTTTCATCATCATCTCTATCATCATTAAAAGTGTCTATCCACTTATTAGGGTTATTTGTTGTTGCCATATATTCATCTTCATAAACATTAAAGTCTGAACACTTTTTTAAATATACATTATACATTTTCATTTTTTCTCCACTATTTTTGTTTATAGTATGCAATCGGCGAGTATCGTGTAACTCTTACACACACACTAACCGATTGTGCACACCCCACACAAGCCTCTTTGCTTTATGTGTCAACATATTTAATGCCCACAGGCAAGTTGAATTAATATATGCTTATGTAAAAGAATACTCGGCACTCCTTTCTCCTCCGATTGCACACTTTTTATGTGTGTTTACGGGCTCATAGGAAATACCTCCTTTCTTATCTACTATCATTTGCATAGTCCTTTTGCTTATCGTTCCATGCATCCTGAAACTCTTGTTCTAATTCGTCTAATCTTTCATTAAACTCTTTACACATAAGTTCTCTATCCACATGGACAAGTTCTCTATCATCTTCCCAATAATACACAGGAATTTCGACATTATCTTGTCTCATATTATTCTCTACAAGTTCAAACTTTGTAGCCTTGCTATACATAACAGGTTGAGCATTTTGAACAGGTTGAGCATTTTGAACAGGTTGAGCACTTTCCACAGGTTGTTTTTCAACTAACATGCTTGACAATTTTGCCTTATCTCTTAAAGAATAGTGCACCTTGCCACCTTGCTTGTATTTCATAGAGGTAATGTCTGCACCTAATGTTCGTAGTTGTTGAACAATATTTGCTAAATGTGTAGAACTACCCTTTTTTGCATACATTTTTTTGTATGTTATTTCAGTTATGAAACGATGTGTCAACATGTGTTCTAATACCTTTATTGGCACAGGTAAAATCTTAAATGTATTTTTTTTACCTTTCCACCAAGAAACAAAGTTTTCCAATCTTTCTTGTTTGTTGATTTGTTTTTGATTATGCATTTTTTTCTCCTTTGTTAAGGTTTTCGTTTTGAGCAAGTTGCATAACTTGCTCCTGAGCATCTAAATATTCTTGACTATTGTATATCATCCAATATGGTTGGAACAATCGTTCTCCTATATACATCATGTCCTCGCTATTTGACGGCTCTTTATCTTTTAATGTAGCACTTGCAATACTTAATGCTTGTGCCATTAAGAGTTGTCCACGAGATGATAAGGCAAATTCTTTAGCCTCTAATTGTTCGTCTTGTGAAAACCCTTTACTTTTTATGGTTTTGAAACCTTTGCCTACGATTTTTCCATTAGGCTTTTGGGATATCTTTTCCATATTCTCCTCCTTTTTGTGTTAAATTCATAAACTCTTCAGTTTTACTTTCGAGTTCCTTGGTTTCTTCCATGATAGCAAACATTAATTCTATCACACCAGTTGCCTTGCTCCTCGACCTAAAATCCTCATGAGTTTCGCTTTGTTTGGCTTGTTGTTTTTTTACTTTGCTCATTACCCTCGCCAAAAAGGTAAGGACAAAACCTATTTCTTCGCTTGACGAGCCATGAAACATGTCTGATATGTCCTCCAATAGAGTATTTATCATTTTGTTTTTGGTTGTATATCCAAATGCAACCCTATTCTCGCCTTTTTCTGACTGAATTTCATCGATAACATCTCTACTATCTTTGAGTTTCGTTGTGCTTTGTATTGCGACACTTTTAAGTTCGTTGTAACTTAAGTTATTTTTTCTACCCTCTTCGATTAGTTGGTATAGTTGCGAACTACACATGAAATATGCTTTTTCAGGCTCGACTTTCGCCTCTTGTATGCACTTTTGCACAACTCCTCTAAATTCAAACAAACTCCAATCTAAATCTCGTTGTATTTCAGATAATTTACCCTCGACAATTAACATAGCAAGAGCCAACCAATCCATATCCCCATATTCCCATGAGCCATGAGTATTTTCGCTTTTTACACATGTCAACACACGGAGTGTGCTTTCGTCGTCTAGAAAATGTTTAGGAGAGCCCCAACATTTGAGCACTCTAATTTCGGCATGAGCACCCCATGCATCATTTGGCTCGAGTAACTTAAATGTCGCATAAGGATTTTCTTTCTTTCTCTCTTGTTTACAAGAGTTTTTGTTGTAGTCCTCCTCTTTCATGTTCATTATGTTGTTAGCATAATCCATGAATAAGTCCTTGTCCATGTTCTCCATTGGATGTGGATAATCTCCTTTAAATACTTTATTGCTCATCTTTTGCCTCCCTAACCTCGTCATCTCTTTCCATACTCTCCAAATCTATGATTTGTCCTGCATAACTTTCAACAACCTCCCACCAACATTGTGCATTATCGCTATTAGTAGCACATACCCAGTCTCCATATATCTCTGCCATGTAACCACCATTTTCCTCTATTGTCTGCCCACAATAATGACAAGCAAAATCATCAGGATTAATCCACTCTCCCTCAACTAAATACTCTTTTTCACTCATTTTTTCTCCTTTGACATCGTCAAATGTCCTTTTTGATTTTTTCTAACTCCAAAAAAGTTTAGCATATCACATTGATAACACTCGATAGCCTCACTCCAATTTTTCATGCCACATTTTGAGCATGTCCAATCTTGCTTTGATATTTTATTTTTATTATTTCTCATATTAAACACTATGGAGAAATAATAAAAATATTATATCGCTACTCATTTTTTCTCCTCGATAATGTATTCATGCTCCATTTCCTCTTGAACGGCATCACACCAATCCTCCTCATTATCATAGTCGTCATAATCAGGAGTATGATTATTTCCCATATTTAAACAAATATCCTCCCAACATTTAAACTCTCCACATACATAATGGTTGGCATTATACTCATCCATGTTCCAAGCACAATAAAATGTGTCTAAAACATCATCACACATTGAACAATATACCTCATCTTTTTCCATAGGTATATTTCTATGTAACCCTTTGGCTACAAATGGATATTCACTCATTTTTTCTCCTTTAAATATTTTACTTGTTCGTCAGTTAAGTTATCTAACATGTATGTATCTCCGAGTTCTCTCAAAAATAAGTAGATTAGATGAGGCTCAAATTCCTCGTCCTTTTCCCAATCTAATTTTGAAAATAACTCGTCAATATATTCATCGGTTTTCCCTGAGTGCCCAAGTTCTCGTCGGAGAACTGATGTGAGCACCCAAGGATTACCTTTAATATCGTTCATGTCGATAACGATTTTTCCCTCTTTTTTCATCATTTGCCTATGGAATTAAGCCCTGCTTTTAAACATACTACTATCATCATTAGTAGGCAAATAGAAATTACTATATCTAATATCATTGTTATTTTTCCTCCTCGTTTATATTATCCATGTCGTCTTGCCAATGCCAATCTCCTTGAATAATCTTTATATACATCTCCATATCCTCGTAATTTCCTATGTCGGATAAATCCTCATCTTTCAGACACCATGCAAAAGCATTAACGAATATCCAACATAGTTTTCGGAACGAATAACTATTGAAAGGTAGATATTCATCGGTATCTAATCTCCACTCCTTTAAGATTTCCTCGACATCTTTTCCGTCCTCTTGTTGCTCCTTTAAATATTGCATAAATTCATCCAAAAAGAAAGATAGATAATCTCCTTTCTCAAACTTTCTCTGAAAGTTGTCGGCTATTTTTTGTGTATTTTTCATTTTTTCTCCTTTATTTCTCTTACCTCTACATATTCAGTAAAATCACAATCGTATTCTCCGTCTAAATATATACAAGCATTATTCATTTCTTCGTATAGTTCATCATAAATACTACTTACATCGAGTTCGTTCTCGACCTCCTCGTAGCCTTTATCGTAGGCATCATCCTCGTTGTCTGCCTCTATGTCCGTTTCCCAAGTATAATCACTTGGTAAATCGTCTATGTTCCAATCAATAGGAACTGATATTGATATTCTAAATTTCGCCATGTTATTTTTCCTCATCGTTATACATCATGAACGATGTAACTATATAATCATACATCCAAGCATTAGCATATTCTAATTTCCACTCGTTTTCCCTGAACATATAAAACCTAATATCAAAATGGTTAATCCTCAAGTTGCTCCCTTGCCGAGCATCAATATCTAACCGAAAGTAATTGTCAACAACTTGTAATTTGTTAAATTTCTCCTTTCTTTCGGCATTTTCTTTAAAGGATAATAAGTCTCCTCGATTAAATCCCTCGCTTTCAAATATCTCCTCGCTTGTGCCTCCGTCAAGCCAACTATCTGCAATAAACTCCAACATCTTACTAGTTTTATCCATCGTTTTCCTCGTTTCGTTTTTTTTATTATTATTATTGTTTATAAAATATAAACATTAAACAATAATAATAATACTTTCGTTCATCTTGTGTGCACATACTATAAGTTACTTGTCTTTAGCCAAGCAACTTATTCTTAATAATTTCCTGTTGGATAAACATCCATCGGAAATTATTTCCTATGTATGTGTCTATGATTTTTCTTGCTTTGCTTGTAACAAGCGAAGCAAAGAAAGAAAAATTATTAGTGCTCAAAAAAGTGCTCAAAATTTTAATAAGAAGAAATCCCATGGTAAATGGTTGTTCATTTACCTGTGGATTTTTCTTTATTAAGTTATTTACCCTATACATCTGCACCCTCATTAACAACACCCACAACATTAGTTATGATAGTGCTAAATTCTGAATTGTGCCCTATATAAATGTCGCTATCGGTAATTTTCTTATAAAAATCCTCGTTCTTTGTAGGATTTAATAGATGATACATAGGAGTTCCTATTGTGCTATCAGTTCCTAAACAATTCCTACACCAATCGAAATATAAATCTCTAAATATTCCCGTTATGGAATAGTTACATAGATAAGTCTCGTCAATCTTAACTCCTGACGGCTTTGCTAACATTTTCCAACAATGAATAGGTCTTGTTCTATATGCATCAATAAAATCTTTCGAGTGCATGTTATCAAACTTTGTTCTTTTAGTTAAACAAGGACGGCTTACCTCTCCTAAATAAATTTCAGTAGCGAAACCTAACTCTTCAATTTTCTCACATATTGATATTGCAAGAATAACTTTTTTAGTCAATCGCATAGAATCCTCTCCTGATGATTGAGAATAGTCAATAAAAAACCTAATACATCGTTGGCTATTTTGTCGTTTCATACTCTCCATGCACTCCTCGCCACCCATGTATTTGTCAATGTTTATGATAGTGCCTGATAAATCTCGTTGTCTTTTACGACGGCAATCAATACCTATTGAGCCCATTTTCTCAACAAATTCAGGAGATGCCGTTACCTCTTTTTTAGTATTGAGGTAATACTCCCATATTTTAGGAGATGTATAGCCCTGATTTATATGTTTGAGCACCTTTTTTCTACTATCTACATCGAGAGTAGTCTCAAATTTCCCATATTTTCCACGACCACTATGATAACTTACTTTATTAAACCAATCATAGTCTCCTCCATAACTATCAATAACTAATTCGTCTATAAACTCGTTCATGTTATTAAAAGTATAATTCTTAACTGATTTAGGCTCTGCACTATGCTCAAATTCATAATTTGACATGTTAGGAAACTTATGTGTTACATCCACAATGCGATTACTTGTAAGAGGTCTATTTTTACTCGTTACTTGAGGACGATACTCGTCTCTTGATTTTGTTTTTCTTTTAGTTTTCATCGTTAACTCCGTTGTAAAATTGGTTTTCGTTTATTTTATACGATACTACTCCGTAAAACTCTTGAGTTTTATCTCTCTCTACACCTACTCTTTTTAATTCATCGTCAGTCCAATTTTGTAGGTATAGTTTGAGCACTTGGTTAGGAGTTACACCTCGTCTAACTAATCTTGCACCTTGTTCATATGCTCTATTTGAGCACATTTGCCTGATTTGCATGTTAGGTTTTAGAGTGTATTTTTTGATAGTATCGAAAATTGTTACTAATTTCTCGACATGTAAATCTACATTTTGTCTCTCTAATGCCGTCAACATTTCCAATTCAGGATATTCATTAATTTCACATTTATCGTCAGGCAATCCTACTATACGAGTAGTAATTCGTCTATCGTTACCTACCTCTACTTTTGAGCAAACAAATCTATCGAGAGTTGCTCCGTCTAATTGCTTTCTTACATACATATTACCTGAATTGGCATTTCCCCATGTATTAGCACTACATACAATATAACAATCATCGTGTCTAATTGCTAACTCGTTTCCAGTTCGTAGAGGGCATGATATAAATCCGTTGGCTAATAAACTATTTAAGCCGACTAATACATCGGTATCTCCGTTATCAAACTCGTCGAGTAGAATTAAACCTCCATGTTCGACGATATGTAAAAATTCAGGAGTGAGGAAAGTTCCCTCGATGTTCATACGACCTGTAATGTGGCTCTCACTCATCCCTGAGGTAAGCGATAAAGCATGAAATAATTTACAATCCAATGCTTTTGCTAATTGCTCTCCGAGATAGGTTTTTCCTGACCCTGCATCTCCGACTAAAAGCACTTGTTTATTCTCCTCTAACATCATCTTTATCGTGTCAAATTGAAAGTGTTTCAACTCATCGCCCTCATTTTTAACACTATTAGGCTTAATCTCTTTAATAAGCCCTTTTGCTATCATTTCGGCGAGGTTGTCAACTTTTTGCTCGACATTATCTATTCTACCTCCGTAAGAGTTATCATTAACTCCGTTGTTTGTATTTTCCTGATGCTTAAATTTGAGCCCTGAGCCCTCTTGTTGTCGAGGTTGTTGTGTAGGTTGTGTAGGTTGCATAGGTTGCATATTCTTTAATTGCTCTCCGTATTTTTCCTTTAACTCTTCGGCTAAAGCAAGAATTTGCTTTTTGCTACCCATTTTAATTTGGTATCGGTAATTGGAACAATCTCTACGATTTGCAAAGCCCTCATTTTGTAAAACATCGACGAGTTTTCGCATCGTAGGACGGAGTTCCGTCTTTACTTTCATATTTCCCAAATCACTCTCCGTAGGAAAGTTTTGTTGTTTGGTTGATTTACTATCGACTATCATGTTATTTTTTCTCCATTTTGGTTGAAATTTGTTGTTCATGTTTTTTATTTATGCTCATACTAACTAATAAGTGAGCATAAATAGAAAAACATGAGCACTAATGTAGGATATATATATTCCCACATGTTTACTCCTCTCCTCCGATGATAAAATCATCGCCGTCAAAGTATCCCATACTTTGTATTTTTTCGTATTCATCATCATTACACGGAGTATAAAGTTCCATGTCGAGAAACTCCTGAGCCCTTAATTCTTGCTCGTGTTGCTCTCTTAAATGATGAACAATTATCTCTATTAATTGAAATTTGCTCAATTTATCTCCATAAATTGATGAAACCTCGATTATTTCTTTCTCGATAACCTCGTCAGGCAAAGCCGAAACGATTATATCGTTTTCTTTCACATCATGTGTTTGTATCATGTTTTTTTCCTTTTTCTTTTTTTTGTTTAACAAATATTTCTTATTTCAGGTATCCAAATTTTTCTCTCGTTACTACCCCAACACTTATCGCACTTACTCTCAAATATTTCTTCTTCGTAAGTGTTTAAGTATCGTCTTTTATCGAACTGAATACCTGATTTATTTGCATCGTTAATAAACTCTTTATCTTTTCTAAACCATTTATTATTTAGAACATTATCACAACAATCGCAAATTGACCACTCCTTTACTCCATAAAGGCAATAAAGTCCGTATTTCTTTGGCTTTTTCCATACGAACAAAGTTCGTAGTATTGTTGGCTCATCATCCCAAATCCTCTCATACATACACCCATAACAACAATACAAGCCCATGCAATCCAAAATCAGTTCTTTATAGATTTCGAGCACCTCTATAATTTTCTCTCTTAATTTCATGCTAAACCTCCTCTTTTTATGCTACCGACATAATCGTTGGAAAGCCGTCCTCGGCTCTCTTGTTTATTTCGTCGTTATAATCGGAAAGCGACATTTTTGGCTTAAAACTCATATCTCTCTCGATAGATAAGCCAAAAGGTAATTTAATATCTTTTAGTTCGTCGAGACTAACATATCCAAACTCGACAATTCCTTGTCCTAAATCACACAAGCCGAACATTATGCCCGTTTCCTTATTATACTCGGAAATAAGCCACGTTGCTTGTCCACACGGGTTAAATAACTTTAAGTAAGGTTTCCTCTTATCCTCGCTAATCTTTAGATTAGCATCTAATTTCTTTTGAATTTCCTTAGTAATTAATTTCATGTTAAACCTCCTCGGTTTTGTTTAAGCAACATTTTTTGTATTTTAATCCACTACCACAATTACATTTTTCATTTCTACCTTGTTGCTTTTTAGGTATAAGTAATTGTTCGTAATACTTTTTATAGCCACCTGCTAATCTAATTTTCTCGCCCTTCTTCATTTTAACTCCTCGGCTTTAAGCCCGTTATTGTGTTATTACTCGTTGCTCAATAATTATTTTATTCGGTATCATTTGCTCCTCGTGAGAATAACCGACATCGTATTTAAAGATGTGTTTGTCCTCGAGATATACTATATCTCCGTCCTCGTCTAACTCTTGATAAGCCCAACTCCTCATATTTACTAATATGCCCACAGGTTGAACAATTATTATTGTTCTCATGATGTCCATGTCATAGTGTTTACATAACGTCGCTATGTTTCTCAACATTTCATAGCCGAAAACCTCGCTTGATAGGTTAAAATTACCATTATTATCCTCGGCAAATAACGGCAATCTCCCTGCACCTAAATCACTTATAGATAAATCGTGCTTATCCATGTCTAAAGGTTGTATTTGCTCCCTCGATATTGTATCGGCTATCATTTTATTAATAAATCTCATGCTATCTATCCTCCTCGGTTATATTATCTCCAAAAACCTCTTGCAATTCTCGAAGATTTGCTAAATTAACTCTAAATGTCGACTTGATTTCCGTTAGCAAATCAGACCTATTTCTTAAAAAATTCTCATCTCTAGTGTCGTTAAGAGTTAGGTTTGCTTGTCTCAAATCGTTGTCGACATCTCGTCGTAGTTGTTCGAGTAGTGATATTAAATGCTCTATTAAATTCATGATTTCTCCTCGGTTAAATGTATTTTAAAATCTCGTTAGGATTTTGGCTAATAGCCGACATCTTATTCCCAACATTTTTACTTTCTTGTTTTCTCTTGTTGTCGGTAAGAGTTTTCGAGAAGTCTTTACCTAATTCTCCTCGTTTATATGCCTTTCCAAAGTCGGCGAAACTATTGTAAGAATATTTTTTACTCATGTTATTTGTCCTCCATAAATGGTTGATTTTGCTCGGCTTTAAGTGTTTTCATGTTTATCATATCTCTAAAAACAAAGTAAAGAGATATGATTAAACATGAGCACTACCCTGAGCCCTTTTTTTCTTTTAAAGCCGTCGGTTTAAAGATATAGCCCTAAAATAAAAATCTCATAAACTTGTTATTCTCGTCGAGAATAGCCTTTCTAGTTATAATATTTCCGTCGTAGTCCTCCATATCGATAGATTTTATGAATAAAGGCTTTTCTATCGTGCATAGGTATCCCTCCCATGTCATCGGAGCAACTCTTTTTTTCGGTTGCTTTAAGTATTGTTGTCTCATGTTATTTAAACTCCTCGTTATTTAGTTGAATTTTGCTCAAATTTTGCTCACTCTCCTCTTTGAAGGGAGGTAAGTTCCCTCTTACCCCCTGCGAACTGAGTTTGCCGTAGTTTTGCCTAATTTTCGTCAGTAAGCCCTCACTTTCCTCTCGGTAAAGGTCGCAATTACCCCAAGGCTCGAATTTCGAGCACTTGGAAATAGCCGTCGGTTATTCGACGGAGGTTTCCCTCGTATTCTCGGCACTTGTCGATACAAAGTGCTCAAAGCCTCGCTATCTTGGTAACCTCGTCGGTGTTAAACGAAATCCTCCCCTAAGTTGTCGTCACAGAACTCGTAATCGTCCTCGGTGCTACCGACCACGAAAACATCGTTCAAAGCCTCATTAGCCCTGAAAATCTCGCTAAAATCACTCTCATCGACCACAAAGTCGAAAGTGTTAATCTCGTTGATTGTCGTTACTAAATCAACCACAACCTCTCGGCTGTAATCCCATGGTCTCTCATAAGCCTCGACTAAAGCCTTAATCGTTCCCTCTAGGTTATCGACGAGCATCGCTTGTAATACCCTCGCATGCTCCTCGGTATTCATTGCAACCTCCAAAGCATCTCCGAATTGTCTCTCGTCGATGAGTTGGATGGTCTTTTGGTTAACTACTTGGTAATCCATGTTATATCCTCCTCTTAATAGGATGTTGTTCTCCGTCGGTGAACTATCGTTCTCCGTCGGTGTTATTGACGTTAAAAATGTCTTTTTCATTTTCTATTCTCTTTTCTTTCCTCGAACTCTTATAGTGTCGTTATGAGTGTCGAGGGTTACCTCATAACTAAACCAATCTATATATACGAGGAGCAAGGAGCAAGGGATTATTACATTTGTCGAGATAGAATTGATGGTGCTCAGGTGGACAATAATAATGATTTTGATGATTGAGAGGGCTCGAAAAGTGCTCAAAAATTATAGTATGAGCACTAATCGGCTCACTTTTAAGGAAATAGAGGTTTGTCGTCATAGAATATAGCAAATTTCAACCTAAAAGTTCAATCCTATAAGAAACAAGAGGGGGGGGTATCATGCAAAAAAAAGAAGAGCACACATACTTGGGCTATTTTTTAGAATTGGTATTGTGTCTGGATGTCTTAATATATAAGGACTTAGGGATTTCGCTAACTATACTAACTAACTAGTTAGTCTAGTTAGACCATTAGCAGTTAGTTCTAACTGAATTTAACAAGATTTAAGGGCTAAGTCAAGTATTATCTTAAAACAAACCCTTAAAAATTTTTTTTATTTTTTTCTTGACTTTCTTGAAATAGTTGTTTTAAGCTTTAGTATGAAAAAACCTAAGAATAAACCTACAAATAAGGATTTAGTATACAACATCGCCCTCAATAAGAGATTGATTATTGAGTTAGACCAAAAATTAATGATACTTGAGTCTGTTATTAATAAATATATAGAAATGAAAAAAGACACCAAGAAATTTAATAAATACTTACAAGACGAATTTAATAAGGAAGCCGATGAAAATACTAAAAATTCCGAAAAAACCCCTTAGCTTAAAGGTTAATGGGCATATATATACTATTCGCTTTATCGAAGGTGGTAAAGCAGAATATGGCACAGATGATTGTGAAATCTTGGGTGCTGTCAGTATGAGACAATGTGACATTATCTTAGAAAAAGATATGAAACATTCCAAGATTTTAGAAGTATTGTGCCATGAAGTGCTACATGCTGTCACTTATGGTACAAGTTTAGACATATCAGAAACACAAGTCCAAGTAATTGCCAACTCCTTTTATCAATTAGGGGTTGGTAACTATCTATGGGAAAAATCAGGAGGAGAGTATGATTCCAAACTATGATGCTATCGTGAAAAAGGCAAAATCGCTATGTAATAACAAGAATATTGACTATGCACAGCAAGAAGACCCTTTTTCTAACTTTGAAATGGTAGAATCTCTTAAAATATGCGATGTTCCAACTGGAATATTAGTGAGAATATCCGATAAATTGGCTAGAATTGCTAATTTGTTGAGGAGAAACGGTAAAATGGCTGTAAAAGACGAAAGACTTGAAGACACCCTATTAGATTTAATAAATTATAGTATAATTCTTACTAGTTATCATTTGTATTCAAGTGATAAGGTAGATTTATTAGAAGATATGGAAGATAGTTATGATACATCCAGGTAAAGTACTAGAAATAACATTGAAAAAGAAAAAAGTCAATATACATTGTCTTACTGATGTTCATGTAGGTAGCAAGGTGTTTGACAGAATGTTATTTTTAAAAGCTGTAGATAAAATTAAGAAAGACCCTAATGCTCTTTGGTTTGGAAATGGAGATATGTTGGAATTTATTCCACCTAACTACCATATACCAGAAGGAGACCAAGCATTTGATAATAACGAACAATATGAACAGTTTGTTAATATGATTAGACCTATTAAAAATAAGTGTTTATTTGTTAGAGGTGGTAATCATGATACATTAAGGTCTGTAAGATTAGCAGGGATAGATATTATTCGAGTAATGTGTGATGATTTAGAAATACCATACTTTCCTTTTCCAGGCTATACAGTAATAAACTATAAAGATGGTTCATTTACCATTGCTAGTGGACATGGAAAGAGTGGAGCTAAAAATGGAGATATGGAACTTATAAGACTAAGAAATATATTTCCTGATGCTGATATGTACTATTTAGGTCATAATCACCAACTTTATGCAAAGCCAATAGATTCTTTTGAAATTATGAAAGATGAGGAAGAAGTTAAAAGACAATGGTTTGTAAGAGGTGGTTCGTTTATAGGATATGCAGAATATGCACGATATGCTATGTTTGAGCCACAAACTAAGGGTTGGGTAGAAGTTAGATTGAGTAAAGATGACCCACAGTACATTGTACATCGCAAATGAAAAAGCGAATAATTAAAGAGAAGGAGCACATCGTATATGAAAACATCGATGAACTTAGGCAGGTTATGCCAGACGAAAAAATATATGATGATTGGAGAGATGCTCCTTTATATGCTTGGGTATTGACAGATGATGAGCAGGTTTGTCAAATTGTAGATAAGGGCTCATTAAACAATCAACCATATATAAGAACAGCTATCGGAATGTTTCATTGTGTTCCTTCTCAAAAGATTGAGGGTAGAATGAGAGATAATATCTACTCTTTTAGTGGAAGAAGGTCAGAGCATATTGCTAGAGATAGAAAGAATGTCACTAAAAATGAATATCTTTTTGCTCAGTATATTGCAAAGGGAGAAGGAATTATAGATGCATTTAAACATGCTTTTCCGAAATCAAATTCGGAAAACTATATTAAAGAAAGAAGTAACTTATTACTAAAAACTGAAAGGATTAAAAAGTTGATAGATAAAGAAGTACAGAGAATTTTAGAAGAAACAGAAATTACACCTAAATATCTTTTATTAAAGACTAAAGAAATTGTTGACAACCTAGAAGCTAGAGATAGCGATAAAATATCTTCATTAAAGATGTTAATGGAAATTTCTGGACTATTAGGGAAAAAAGAGCAAAAAACAGAATCTATTACTTTATTCAAAGGTTTTAGTAAAGAACAATTAGATTTATTAGAGGGAGGAAAAAATGTCAAAAAAATTGCGTCGCAAACGAGAGAATTGCCTGATATGCCAGACAAAGATTAAAAAAACATTTGCTCACTTTCCAGTCTTTGATTATTTCTTAAATGAAATGTATATAGAAATTCCATTAGAAAGTCATATTTGTCAAAATTGTTTTTCTATATATGATAAAAATATGGATTTAGTTGGAGTAAATAAAAACTTTATAACGGAGTATGGAGAAGCTTAATTTATCAGATAAAGAGATTCTTTTACATAAGGCATCTAAAGATTTAATACTGTTTGGTAAGTTATTTTTACCAAATGATTTTTTACATAAATCAGCTTCCCCTCCTTTTCACTATGACTTAGGTAAAAAATTAATTAGTACAAAACCAGGAGCTCGTATTTGTAATGTTTTACCTCGTGGTTTTGGAAAATCAGTATTGATGAAGGCTGCTATTATGCATAGACTTTGTTTTACCCCACAAGACCAGGCTATGTTTATGGCTTGGGTTGCAGAGGAACAAGGACAATCTATTGACCATTTAAAGTATATTCGTTCTCATTTAGAGAACAATCAAGCTATAAGATACTATTTTGGAAATATGTGTGGTTCTGATACTGGTAAAAGATGGACAGAAAAAGACTTAGTAACTAATAAAGGACATCGTATTATTGCTAAAGGTACTTCACAGAGACTTAGAGGTCGTGCTGAGGTAGATGTAAGATATACAGGTATTATACTTGATGATTTTGAATCAGAGTTAAATACTAAAACAGCAGTAAGAAGAGATGAAATTAAACAATGGATTGTTTCTACTGTTTATCCTGCTTTAGAAGAAACTCCTGGAAATGAAGGATGGATATGGCTATCTGGAACTATTGTTCATTATGATGCTTTCTTACAAAATGTATGTGATGGATTTCATGATTCTCAAAAACAAAAAAAACATTATCCTTGGTCGGTAACATTTATTAGAGCTATAGAAGATGGAAAACCTGTTTGGAAAGAACAGTTTCCTTTAAAAAAGCTAGAACAGAAAAAACAAGAGTTTATTGAAGCAGGTAAGATTGATAAATTTGCTCAAGAATATATGAATGATGCTAGAGATGCTGCTTCTGCTACTTTCCAAATGGAAAGAGTGCAGTATCATAATTACGAATTTTTTACAGATGGACAATTTAGTTATTTAAAAAATAATGAAGAAATGATACCTATTTATACATATATAGGAGTTGACTTAGCACATACAGCTACAAATAAGTCTGACTATCAAGTAATTATGATTATGGGTATTGATAGTAATAAGAATAGATATGTTATTGATTACTATCGTGAAAAGATACCAGCATTTGATATGCCTGCAGAAATATTAAAAATAGCTAAAAAATATGCTCCTATAAGAAGATGTTCTGTTGAAACTGTAGGTGCTCAAGAAATGGTAAGAGATATGTTAGAAAGAATGGCTAGAAAAGAAAAAAGACTATTAACTGGTATAAATAAGGGAGTAAGACCACCTCATGGGATTAAAAAAGAAGATAGATTAGAAATGTCTCTTGGAAGTATTGTAAATAGTAAGAAACTATTCCTTCGTAAAGAGCATACAGAACTTATAGATGAATTGTTTGAATTTCCGAAAGGAAGACATGATGACTTGCTTGACGGATTATATTATGCAGACTTTTTTGCTAAGCCTCCAAGGAGTGGAGTTATTCAAAATAATGACTATGAAAGTCCTGATGATATACCTACTTATACTAAGACAAAAATAAATTGGATGACAGGATTAAAAATATGAGACTTCGCATGATTACAGGTAGTAAATTCTTTAGGGCAATGGTATCTAATTATACATTAGAGCAATTTATAGACTACTTAAAAAGGGTAGAGGGCTACAAAAATAAAGTAGGGGATGTATTTTATCCATATGATTCTCCAGAAGGAGGACTAAAAACAATAGGTTATGGATATAAAATTAGAACAGATAAAGAACAGTTGCTTTTAGAGGCAAAAGGTATATCTGAAAAAGAAATGGAATTAAAGCTAAAACATGAAGCAGAGTTATCGTTGGTAAAAGCAAAAGACTATGCATTTTATAATGATATGGATTGGGAAAAAGTTGATGATAGGTTAAGATTTGCTTTAGCCGATTATTGTTTTAATATAGGTAATTTAAAAGGATTTCCAACTACGGCTAAATGTTTGATGAGTAATGATGTAAAAGGTGCTATTGAAGATGACCCAACTAGAGAAGGTTTTAAGCATTACGAAAGAACATTTAAAGACAGTAATGGGAAAAGACATAAACTGGGAAGAAACAAAGAATTTTATAAAGAATTTTTAGAACCATATATAGTATAATGGAAAAAATTAAAGAAGACCAAAAAGCAAGAGATAATAGAGAAATCTTTCAACAATATGCTGATGCTCGTAAAGATTGGGATGTCGAGGCAAGAGATGCCGTTGATTTTACATTAGGTAATCATTACACTCAAGAAGAATCTGATGCACTTCAATCAATAGGACAAGCAGACTTTACCATTGATAGAATATATGCTGCTATTGATAAGTTAAAATCAATAATGACATCAAAACCTGTTAAGTTTAGTGTTACTGCTAGAGAAGATTCCGATGTTAAAATGGCTAATGTATGGAAAACTCTATTAGAGTATATTTATGATATATCAGATGGACAACATCATTTTAAACAAGCTGTACATGATTATGCAACTACAGGAATGGGTTATTTTTATGCTTATATAGAACCTGAAGCTGATTATGGTAGAGGCGAAGTAATGTTTACTCATATTAATCCATTTCGTGTTTATGTAGACCCTGCTTCTAGAGACAGGTATCTTAAAGATGCAGCAAATGTATTGTTGTCCACAATACTTACAAAAGAACAAGTATTAAATTTATATCCAGATGTAGCTCCTTTTTTAGACGACATAGAAACATATAATATGTCTGATATGTATAGCGATTATCCTGATTCTCAAAATAAAAATTCTAATGCTGCATTTACTCCTGCTGAAGTAGATAATAAAGATTGGAAATCATCTATAGGAGAAAGATATAGAATTATTGAAAGATTTAGCAAAGTAAGAGTTCCTTTTTATAGAGTAGCAGATAATAAAACTGGAGAAGAAAAAATTATGAGTTCTGAAGCATTTAAGATGTTTGCAGAGCAAAATGAAAAATTATTTGAAATGAATGTTTTTGAGTATGTAGAAATACCACAAACAAGAATTAAAGTTACAGCTTCCTTGGGGCAAGTACTATTATATGAAACTATATTAGATACTGATATTTACCCTATCATCCCAATTCCAAATATATGGACAAATACACCTTATCCAAAATCTGATGTTAATAAAGTTAAAGATATGCAAAGATTGCTTAATAAACTATTTTCTTTAGCTTTAGCACATGCACAATCATCAGCAGGTCTTAAATTACTTGTTCCACAAGGTAGTGTAGAAGATTTACAACAATTAGAAAAAGATTGGGCAAATCCTAATGCAGTATTAGAATATGACCCAAGTTATGGAGAACCTCATTTTCCAGCTCCTCAAGCATTATCAGGAGAGTTCTATCAATTAATTAATCAATGTGAACGATATATTGATTTAAATTTTGGTGTTCCTGAACTATTACAAGGAATGAAAGAAGGAGCTACTAATACTGTTAGAGGAACAATGTTGCTTGCACAGATGGGAGAAGGAAGAGGTGCTGCGAAGTTAAGAGATATTGAAATGTCTTTACAGCAGTTAGGTAAGGTAGTATATCAATTAGCTAAAGGACATTATGATTTCCAAAAGAAATTTAGAATAGTACAGCCTAATAATGATATTACAGAGTTTGCTATTAATAATAGATTATATGATGATAAGACTAATGCAGTTTTATCTATAGAAAATGATTTGACTTCAGGACAATACGACATTAAAGTTGTAGCTGGGTCAACAATGCCTTCAAATAAACATGCAGAATATCAAATGTATATGGAAGCTTATCAAATGGGATTAATTGATAGAGTAGAAGCTTTAAAGAAAACAGAGATATATGACAAGGAAGGTGTATTACAAAGAACTGGAGAAGTTCAAAAATTACAAGGACTTGTAAAACAATTACAAGACCAAATAAAGATTCTTAGTGGAGACTTACAAACTGCTCAAAGAGAATCAGTACAAGATAAGAAAAGAGTTGAGGTTCAGAAATTTAAATCTGACCTTAATAAAGTTGTTACTGGTGCTGGTGCTCAACAAAAAGTCAATATTGAGAAAGAGAAACTAAAACGACAACAACAGGTGCAGGCTGGAGTAACTTCATTAATGTCAGAGGATATTGGTGAATAATGAAACAGCACATCCAAAGGAGAAGTTATGAGTGAAATAGTACAAGAAAATGTACAAGAAGAGACTTTAGAAGGTTCTGAAACTTCTGAAAATAATGCTATAAGTGAGTCTGAGTATCAAGAAGATATGAGTTTAGACGAGGTTAGTCCAGAAGACGAATCTCGTAAATTCCAATCTATGTATGATAAATCTGAGGCTGAGTTAAACAAATTAAGACCAGTAGCACGATTATTTCAAGATAATCCTGAACTGGTAGATGTTGTTAGAAACCACTTATCAGGGGGTAAGGGAACGGAAAAAGAACAAGTTAAATTAACAGAAGAGGAATTTAATCCATGGGATGCTTATACAAACCCAAATTCTGCTTCTTATGAACTTAGAAAGAACGAAATTGAGACAGCAGTTCAATCCAGAATGGATGACTATATGTCTAGATTAGATGCTCAAAGAGCTGTAGATAATCTACAGTATAGAGCTGAATCTGATTTTAATCTTTCTAGGGAAGAAGCATCGGAATTTGTAGATTTTGTTACAAGACCTAAGGAACAACTTCCTCTAGATACTTTATTCAATGTTTGGAATGTGAAAAATGGCAAACAGCTTAAAGAAGCAAATAATATTAAAAGTGTTAAAAACACACAACAGAAACCTAAATCAGCAGGTTTAATACAAGGTGGAGAACCACCTAAGCCTTCTGATGAAGATAGTATGTGGAATAATATTATGTCTGCCTCTAATCACAATACTCTTGGAAAAAGTATCAAAAAGTAATTATGCTAAGGAGGAAATAAATGGCAATTACAAGTGGACAATTAAATGCCAATCAGTTTAATACTGTAAATACAGCTACAGGTTCTGATTCTGGCACATCCCTTGACCAAAGACGATTGTATAACTTTTCTGATAGGATTGCTGAACTAGCACCTGAAGAAAGTCCGTTCTTCGTCTATCTGTCAAAGACAGCAAAACTTCCTACTGATGATTCTATTTTCCGTTATTTAGAAGATAGAAGCAAAGTGGACTACACAAGTAGAGAATTTTTGATTCAAGGAGCTGTTGGAACAGTAGCTGCAGACACTAACTACAATTTTGTAGTAGATACTGCAGGTGGTGATTCAGTAGATTGGCTTATTAAAGGAATGGTATTAGCAGTTAGAACAACTGGTTCTGCTGCAGCAGATGTAGGTTTTGGACAAGCGATTGTTAGAATCGAAACTGCACCTGTAGATGGTGGTAGTGATACCAGCTTTACAGGAAGATGTTTAAGTGTATCTGGAGCTACTGGAGCAAATAGTATTGCTGATAACGACAAATGTCAAGTTATTGGTAGTGCGTTTGCAGAAGGAACTGGCTCACCAGATGTATGGTCAAACACTTTAGATGATGGATTTGGATATACTCAAATCTTTAAAACTGCAGCTGAAGTGACTAATACAGCTTATGCAACTCGTATGCGTGGATATGCAAATGAGTTCGAAAGAGTACTTGCACTCAAATTGAGAGAACATAAAATAGACATCGAAAGAGCTATGTTGTTTAATCATAAAGCAAGAAGTAATGGTATTAACTACACAGAAGGTATTGTTGGACAAATTATCAAAAATAGTACTTTTGCAACAGGAACATCTGATTTATCATATACATCAGGGAAAGCTTATGCTCGTTCAATGACACAAGCTCAACTGACTTATGATAGATTGCTTTCTGATTTAGAAGTAATTTTTGACCCAGCAAGAGGAGGCTCAAGCGAAAAACTCGTTATGGCTTCTTTACCTGTAGTTACACTATTTAACAAACTAGGTGACGGTGCATTTATTGATGCATCTGCTGGTTACAGCAATAGTCCATATAGAGTTCAAATGGACCATTCTGACGGAGCATTCGGTCACAAGGTTATGGCAATTAACACAGTTCATGGAGACATGTATATGGTTAAACAGCCTCTATTTAGAGGTCATTCAGCAGGGCTTATGCTTATGGCTGATATGTCTAAACTATACTACAGACCTTTAGTAGGTAACGGTGTTAATCGTGATACTCAAGTTCAAACAAATGTACAAGCAGCAGACGAGGATTTAAGAAAAGATATGATTCTTACCGAAGCTGGTCTTGAAGTATGTTTACCTGAGGCACATGCACTATATAATGTGGAGGGCTTATAAAATGAGAAGTAGTTATTTAGAGCAAAATAGTGGCGTTAGTGATTTAAAGCTAAAAGTTGAAAATGTAGTAGCAGCTAGAACTTTAACAGCTGCTGATTCTGGAAAAGTGTTTACACTTGACCAAGATGCATCTTTCAACATTACTTTACCAACTGCTGCAGCAGCAGGTGCAGGATGGCACGCAAAGTTCGTCCTTACTGATGCTGGTAGTGGTACAGTTAAAGTAATTCCTAATTCAGCTGAAGATACCTTAATTGGTATGATACCTACAGCTGCTGACGGAACAGCATCAGCTTCTAGTGAATCAGGAGTTGATGAGCTTATCTGGGTTGCTTCAACAGCAGCACCAGGAGATTGGGCAGAATTAGTATGTGACGGTTCTAACTTTTATATAAGTGGACAACAACATGATGCTGACCATATTACACTAGCATAAAATAACCTGTAAAGGTTGACAGTTTTGAGTACTGTGGGGTTGTTCGTATAAAGGTTCAACCCCAAACACTCTAAAAATTTTAATTTATAGGAGAAAAAAATGGCAGCATATAATGCAAATGTAAAAATAGTTATTAATGATATAAGCGATGCAGCTGATTCAGTATCTGGCTCTTTAGCAGCAGATATTATAGCAGCAGTAAATGCTTTAGACAGCACTAGTCAAGCAATCATAGATATTCAATGTGTAAAACTTGACATATCAAGAGTAGCTTATATTATATTATATACTTAATAAATGAATTGTCAGCATTGCAACAAACCAAATAAAGAGGGAATGTTTAATTGTCCTTCATGTGGTAAAAGAGCACATCCACCAAAGTGGAGTACTCAATTTGTTGTAAGAGATACTCCTATGGCAACAGCTATTAGAAAAGACCAGATTGAATTTGGCACAAGAGATATGAATACACATATAAAAGAAGTACAAAAGAAAAATGAAGCAGATGCTAACAAAAGGCTTCATAATTCTGTTAAATGGGATGATAGTCCAGTAACAGTTAAAAGTGGATAATAATATGAAAAAGAGAAGAAAAGGTAAAGGTAAAAAGAAACGATACTAATGCGTGGATTTACACAACAGATAACTAGAAGAAGTAATGGAAAAAAGAAAACAAGACAAGGACAAAGTAAAAATACTAAATATGGTACAAAATGTAGTACCAAATACTATAAAAAGAAGTATATAGGACAAGGATAGATAATGGCAACATTTCAAACACAATTACAAAATATATTAGGAGCACAAAGTTCTCCTGATACTACAGCTATGTCTGATTGGTTGACTGCTGGAGCTAGAAAGATTTTAGATGTTTTAAGTCCTACAAAATTACAAAGAATAGTTAGCTCTGATGCTTTTACTAATACAGTAGATGTAGAAGGTAAAAAAGTTATATCTGTATCTAGAAAAGATAATACTAATAGTGACCGTTTTATGCCTTGCAGATTAATAGCTCCTAATCAAAGAGGAAGAGTTCTTGATAGTAATTATATGGAATATGCAACAAGAAGCGACCCTGCTTATCTTATTGATGGAGATGTATTAGAAATTTTTCCTGACACAGAAGCAAGTAATGATGGTAGATTAGATTATATTAATTCTGGAATAACTGTTGCTCATACAGATAGTGCTATTGCTAATTTTCCAGATGAAGCAGAAAAAGCTGTTGTTTTATATGCAGCAAGAAATTATGCACAAAGATTAATGACTGACGTTATGGATAATAGTGATATTCCTACTGCTCTTACAGCTATGAAAGCAGCAGTAGAAGCAGCAGAAGCAGCTATAGATAAAATGAATGCAGCTGACGAATCTGTTTGGGCAGATGAAGATACATTTACAACTACAAGTTCACAACTTACAAGAGTTAAAAATGCATTAGACCAAGCATCAGATATTGTAAATGGAAACCAACCTTCTGCAACAACTGATGCATTTGGAGCACAAGCTAATGAAGATACTGAGTTAGTTGCTTCAGCTTTAAGTATAGTGCAAACAGAATTACAAAGAGCACAAGCTCATTTAGCTGAATGGGTTTCTATTGGAGATATGAGAATAAAAGAAGTAAATGCATCTTTAGCAGAAGCTCAAGGATATGGAGCAGAAATACAAGCAAGATTAGCAGACGACCAAGCAAAATATAATTGGTATGTTCAACAATATCAAATGATAGACGGTCAATACAAAGAAGAAATACAAATATTACAAGGAAGTGTATAATGGCAGCAATAGAATTTACAGGTAAAGAGATATATAGTAGAGTACTACAGGCTGTTCCTGGAGTATCAGAAAATTATGTATTAAATTTAATTAACGAAGCATTGATAGATATGGGGCAACATCAACAAAAATCAGAAAATGCTAAAACAAATTTAATAGATAATAAATTATGGTATGATTTAGATGATAATCAAAACATAACTGTAAACAAAATCTATAATTGTTATATAAAAAATAGCGATGGAGAATATATATTAATTCCAAGATTATTAGATGGAAATATTAAACAATTTTATAATGAAACATCAATTAGTGGTGTATTCGGATGGACTGAAGTATAATGGCATCAATAGATAGTATATATACAGACCCTTCCGATACATTTGCATGGTATATTGATGGAAATAGAATAGCTATAGTAACTTCTAAAGGAGATGCTAATACTACAGAAACAGGTGAAGGTAAATATAAAGCAGTTCAATTAGGAACAACTCAATCTTATCAAAATGATGATACTACTAAAAATTTAATTAATGAAAATCCATTTGCTGCTGCAGATACTACATTAACTGTTGATGATGGAACAAATATATCTGTTAATGATATGTTAAAGCTTGATAGTGAAATTGTGTTAGTTACAGCAAAATCAACAAATAATTTAACTGTTACAAGAGGATATAGAGACACAACAGATGCAGCACATGTTAATGATACTGAAATACATACTGTAAATTATGTTTCTGGTGGAATATTGGTTTCATATCATGCAGAACCAGATAAATTAAGTTCTATTACAGGAACTATAGATATTGAAAACGAATTACAGCCTGCATTAATTGATTATGTAAAAGGAAAAGCTTTAATGGATGCTGCTGCTATTACTAATGACCCTAATATTGCACAAATTAAAATGATAGCAGGTCAACAAGCATTAGCAAGTTATAGAGAATCATTAAGAAAATTTGGTATGAAGAAAAATGATAAAGTTGGAGGAACAAGAGCTGTTGTGCCAGCTAATTTAACTTAATATTATGTGGGATTTATTTAAAGATAAAAACGAATATAACGAAAAGAATATCATTGGATTTCTTTCATTCGCACTTATGTGTGTATTTGGTATTGTAGATTTAGCAATGGGAATTATAGGTATTGAACTTATGGTTAATGACTATATTTATAATTCGTTTGTTTGGATAACATTAGGAAGCTTTGGTATTTCTGGAGCAGAAAAGGTAATGAAAAAGTAGGTTATTATGAATGGATATATGAAAGAACAAAATACATTATATAATATAGCTAATCAAGATAGTGTACATAAAAAATTAGATAATGCTATAACTGCATTAGATACTTTAAATAAGATGAAAAACAATACTATAGACCCAGTTACTGGTCAACCAGGAGATTTATATGGTGCTCCTACAAAACCTAGCCCTCAATGGTTAGAATACCAACAGAATTTAGAAGCTGAATCAATTATGGACTCTCTAGGAATACAAAGAGACCCAATGCTTGAAGGAACTGGTCAACCAGGTGAACTTTATGGTGCTCCTAAGGGTAAACCTAGTAGTAAACATAGGTTGAATCAAATTTTTGAAATGCTTAAGATTTATCAAAATAATAAGTTAGAAAATAAAGATGAACTTTCTCTTAACCAATTTGATTTTAATGTTATTGATGAAAGAGATAGACCTGGTGCACAATATGTTTAATGGTCCAAATGGGGTAGGAAAAGGTGATAGACCTAGAAATATGAAAATATCTAAAGAAGAATTTGATAAAAGATGGAAAAAAATATTTAACGATAAAAAATTAAATGGAGGAAAAAAAAGTGGCAACAGAAGTAAGTAAAGATAGCAAATTTACATTAAGTCTAGAAACAGGTGTTAGTATTCTAGTTACCGTGGGTATGGTAATAGGTATGTGGTTTACACTTCAAGCAGATATTGAAGAAGCAAAAGAATTACCTGAACCTCCAATAGGTAGAACAGAATATGACCTAAAGGACCAAATGATTAGAAATACAATAATTGAAACTGAAAAAGATGTACAAGAAATTAAAGAAGAACAAAAAGAAATGCGTACAGATGTTAAAAACATTGAACGCATGTTGATGCAAAAGTGAGGTATAGAGATGAATTATTTATATGGTATGTCATATTTGGTTGGTATTTGTTTATCGCTATCGCCTTTATATGCTCAAACTAGTTTAAAAGATTTACAACAGATTCAATTATTGAGTCAAGATGAATGTGTAATAGTTCAAGTGAATGCAGACTGGAACTTTAAAGCATCATTAGATTTAAATGGTTTAAAAAATTGTGTATGGTTTAATGCAAGTATAGATGATAAAAACTATGGTGCAATTATTGCAAACGAATGGAAGATAGTTTCAGTTCCTACAATAATTATGTTTGAATATGGTAAAGAGGTAAAAAGATTTGAAGCTGGATTAAGTTTCAATTTAGATAAAGACAAAATCATCAAGGAAATCAAAGATGAAATTGATGAAATACAACTAAGGAAGTTTCAATGATATATTTAGCGAGATGGTTTAAACAATTATTTGGTTGCGTGTTATTAATGGGAGCATTAACAGCACAAGACTTTTTTAAGTTTAGCACTATATATGGTGCATATAGCTTTAGCAGTCCAATAACAAAAGAATTACAATACCAAGTATCTGGTGGTCAGTTACAAGAGTTGCAAGAAGAGTTAGATGACCATACAGTTATGACCTTTGGTATTCGTAAACTCGCCAGGTTCGGATATGAGAACAAAAGTGAAGTTTGGTATTCAGGAACAGAGGCTAGTATTAATGAAAATGCAGCTATTGGTAATGTTCCTACTGGTTGGGAATATGTAATTGAATATTCAGACCACAAAGAGTTCGAAGAAGAGTTTACAAATAAACAATTTATGCTTAGATATATGGGAAAGCATTTTGTAGCGAAAGCTAATTACGATTTAAGAGGATTGGAAGACGTAGAGTTTGGTGGTTTAGATATGAGATTTAAAAAAGACTTTGGTAATCTTGCATTATCTATGGGTGTAGCAGGTAGAAGCCACCCAGCATACTTAGACTTTAGACCTATAGATTTATGGTGGGATGAGCAAGGAATAGATACTGACGAATTTATTCCATTTTGGCAGTTTGCTTATTTTTACGGATTTACAGATGAATGGGCAGAACAATATACTCAATATGGTTATCAATATTATGACTGGAAATGGTATGATGCAGAAGGAAATCTTGTTGCAAATACAGATGATATGTTTTATAAACAAATCTATGGAGAGATTGTTAAAGAATATAATGAAGAATATGCAAAAGACCTTGGTTACCAAAACGAACTAAGTTTATCTGTGGGTGCAGATTATTATAAATATACTCCTAAAAACTGGTTTCACTTTTGGACCACAACATACCCAGTAACAAAAGGTATGTCTGATTATTCGTTTAATTATGATGTAGCAGAAAATGGAATGGACTATGATTTAGGATTGGTTTATGGTTGGAAGTTATCTAATAAGTTTGGAGTATTTTTAGAAGCAAGATATTTTAATATGTACGACGTACAAAGTTATGAGTCCAAAGTTGGATTTAATTGGTTAATATATTAAGGAGATAATATGGTAAATGTTATAATAGGTATTTTGATAGGAATGGCAATACATTACTCTATATGTAAATATAGTAGTTGTATTAATAATTGCGATTGTGCTAAATGGAAGGAATTTAAATAATGCCTAAATTAGATATAGTTGCAGGAATAATTGATAAAGTAGCTGGTCATGTAGACAAGTTTACTTTAGACAAAGAGGAAAAAGCAGAATTAATTGCAGAAATTAATAAAGCACAAATGGAAGTCAATAAAGTAGAAGCTGGTCATACAAGTATCTTTGTTGCTGGGTGGAGACCATTTACTGGATGGATATGTGCTACGGCATTAGGGTATCATTTTTTATTGCAACCTTTACTTACATTTATTATGTATAGCTTAGGAAACGAAATCTTATTACCAACCTTTGATATGGGAACTCTTACAACAGTACTTCTCGGAATGCTCGGTCTTGGAGGAATGCGTAGTTTTGAAAAGGTAAAGAGAAGTGCCTGATGCCAAGACAATCTTTACAATTAAATGATTTTAGTGGAGGCTTAAACACTAAGTCTTCTCCTAGAGATATTGCACCCAATGAAGTTCAAAAAGCAGATAATGTTGTATTATCTAATCCTGGTTTAATAGAATCATCTTCATCTTCTAGCGATAAAAGTTCAGCTGAAACAATGACTCATACTGCAAAGGGTAATGGTGCATTTATATTTAACTCTCAATTCAATGTAGATGATAGTGATACAACAGCAAAACCAACTCAAGTAATAGCTTATCCTATAGATAAAGGTTCTGGAAATACTACTATACAATGTTTTAGAAGAGATTTTGATACTCCTGGAAGTAATTTTACTCTTGCAGACGAATCTAATGATGCTGAAATAGATATGCAAGTAACTGGTGCAATACAACCTGTATATTATTATGTAGATGGAGTATTATATATTTCTGATAAAAAAGTAGTAGATGGTGATAATGATTATGAGCCAAGAAAATTACAATATGTTTCTGAAGATAGATTTGCTCAAAGTATTACTGGATGGAATGATGACAAATTAAGAGTAGTACCAACTGCAAATATGTTTGAAAGTATATCAGATACTACAACTGGTAATTTTGCTACAGATGTTCCAAGTGCAGCAGGAGAATTTGTTGTACTAGCAAGCACTAATCCAGCTGTAGTATCATCAAGTTTGTCTAATGTTCTTACAAGTGGTGATGTAAATATTATTACTACTACAGACCCTAACGGAACAACTCCAAGTCAAAGTGAAGATATTTTAATAACAGATAAACTTATTTATTTAAAATCAACAAGTGGAACTGTAAACTTAGATACAGATGCACTTAAAAATCTTCCTTCATCAGATTTAACTGGAACTCATACAGATTTTCAAGATGGACAAATTATATTTATTAATAACGAAGCAATGGAAATTAGAGGAGTAAATTATATTGATAGTGCTGGAACTAAAGATATTGTTCAGCTTTTGGTTACTAGAGATATATACGGAACTGGAGCACTTGAACATGGAGCTTCTTCTCAGGTAAAAACTCAAACATCTACATCAACAAGTGTTACTGGTGGTGGTTGGGAAGCTGGAACTTATGAATTTACACATACTGTTTTAGATTTACAAAATAACGAAACATTGCCACAAGCAGTACAGTCTACTGTTTTTAATATTACTGCTGGAAAATATTTTACAAGAGTAGGATTTAGATTACTAGATACAAGTTTTACTACAAGAAAAAATGAAAAAGGTGTAAGAATATATACTAGAAAAAAAGGTGGTAATGGTAGATGGATTTTATTTTTAGATGTTGATTATAGAAGAGGAATAAGAAGTAATTTATTTGAAGATTATCAAGCATTTTCTGATGGAGTAGATACTAATTATAACGAATCTAAAAATTTAAATATTGTTAATCCTTCTTTAGATACCTATGAAAGTATTAATGGATATTCACAAGATGAAGAAAGCATTGACCTTGGAACAGGAACTTCAGATACAACAGCTGGTGGATTTAAAGCAGCAACGGTGTGTGCAAGAAGAGCTTGGATTGCAAATGTTAAGAAAAATGGAAAAGTATTTGACGACAGAATATATTATACACCAGTAAATAGGTTTTCAACTTTTCCAGATAGTTATTATTTAGATATTGGAATTAGTGATGGTGATGCATTTACAGCATTACATAGTTTAGGAAATAGATTATTAGCTTTTAAGCAAAGAAAATTATATGTAATTAATATTTCTTCTTCATCGGATGCTGGTTGGTATTTAGAAGCAGAATATGATGGTATGGGATGCAGACAACAAGAATCGATATGTAAAACACCTTTTGGAGTATGTTGGGTAAACGATGATGGAGTATATATTTTTGACGGACAATCTATGCCAAAAGAATTAACTGTAAAATTAGATGATGCAACTTGGAGAACAAATCAAGCTACTAAAAATCCTGCAATAGGATATAACAATAAATATAAACAATTATGTGTAGTACAAGATGCTTCTGCTGATACAGATGTATTTGTATTTGATTTTACAAGACAATGCTGGTCTATTGTTAAACCTTTTGCAACAAGTAATTATGATGGTATATCAAATTTTATAGAATCATTTGATGGATTATATTATTTAGAATATGGTGCAACTAATGCTAAAACATTAAAATTGCTAACAGGAGATACTGGAACTAAAGCTATAGAATTAATTACTAAAGATATAGACTTTGGTAATCCAGGATTAGTAAAAAAAGTTAAAAAAGTTTATGTTACTTCTAGAGATGCAGCAGCTGGTTCTACATTAACATTGTCTTATGCACTTGATGGAAGCACAAGTTTTACAGCAGCATCTGACCCAGGAAGTGGACAAGCAACTATTAATAATGCACAGTATGAAGTTAATGCTTTTACAATAGACCCAAATAATAATGATTGTGAATCTATAGCTCTGAAACTTGTAAGTAGTGGTAAGATAGATATAAACGATATAAATATAGATTTTAGAGTAACTAACAAGAGACCTTCATAATGCCAAAATCTGGCGACCATAATGTCAATAATATTGACTCTTTCTTTAGGGTAAGACCATCTAGAGCAAATATTAGAGAAGGTGAAACTGTATCATTTCTTGAAGATGGAGTATTAATAAAACAAGAAAAAAGAAATGGTATTGTATATGAAACTAAATTATCAGAGCAAGGAAAAAAAGAGGAAGTTAAAACTACCACTACTAATGGAAGCGATGGAGCAGTATTTCTTGGAGGTGGAGATTTAACATCTGTTACTGCTGGAACAGGATTATCGGGAGGTGGAGATTCTGGTGCTGTAACATTAACTGTTAGTGCAGCTCAAACAAGTATTACTTCTGTTTATGCTACTGATTTAATATTAGGAGAAGACTCTCAAACAGCTATTGATTTTGGAACAGCAAATGAAATAGATTTTAAAGCAGATAATGCAGCAAGATTAACATTAACATCTGGAGCATTATATCCAGTAACAAATAATCAAATAGATTTAGGAACAGCTTCTTTAGAATTTAAAGATGCTTATTTTGATGGAACAGTCACTTCAGATGCATTTGCAGGTCCTTTAACAGGAGATGTTACAGGAAATGTAAGTGGAACAGCAGCTACTGTTACTACTGCAGCACAAACTAATATTACAAGTTTAGGTACATTGACAGCTTTACAAGTAGATAATCTTAATATTAATGGTAATACTATATCTTCAACTGCTGGAACAGATTTACTTATTACTCCATTATCAGGACAACAAATAGTTCTTGATGGAACTATTGTTATAGATGCAGGAGTAGTCACAGGAGCAACAAGTGTTACATCTACTGCTTTTGTAGGCGATATAACAGGAGATGTTACTGGAAATGCAGATACTGCTACTTTAGCTACTTTAGCTTCAACTGTAACTGTTACAGATAGCACAGCTAATACAAATTTCCCAGTAGTATTTCATAATGAATCAAATGCACTATTAGATGATACTGGTGCATTACGATATAATCCAAGCACAGGAGAATTATTAGTTCCTAAGCTAACAGTAGCAGGAACAACTACTACAGTAGATACAGTTACTATGGAAGCTGCAAATGCTATCAAGTTTGAAGGAGCAACAGCAGACGCAAACGAAACAATATTATCTATCGTTGACCCTACCAATGATGACAACACTCAATATTTATTAAACGCAAGTGGATATATTCCACTATTAGCAGCAGCTACCACAACAACAATTTCATCAACACCTGCAGAATTAAATGTATTAGATGGATATACTGGTAGTGTAACAGAATTAAATTATTTAGATACCTTACACGCAACAGGTGTAACTAATACTGAATTTGATTATTTAGATGGAGTAACATCAAATATTCAAACTCAATTAGATACTAAATTTCAAACAGCTGGTACAGGATTAACAAGTTCTGGAACTACAGTAAATGCAATTGGTGGAACAGGTATTACTGCAAATGCTAATGATTTAGCTATAACACCAGCACAAACAGCTATTACTTCTATATACAATACTTCTTTAAGAATGGGTAGAGCAGCTGATAGTGAGTATATAGATTTTGGAACAGATAATGAAGTAAGAATTGCAGCTGGAAATGTAACCTTTATGAAGTTTATTGATGATACCCAAGATAAAATAATTGTTGGAGACGGTTCTTCTGATATAGATTTTATTGTAGATGATAATAGTGGTGATGCAGCCTTTACTGTTCAGTCAAGTGACGGTGCTGTAACTATACCAGGTGCTTTAACAGTAGGTTCAATAGGTGGTGTAACAAACTATATTGGTACAAATGTTATTGCTAATACTTATAAATATAATAACAGTGGTAGTGCTGGAGCTACTGCATTTACGATTGGTGCTAGTGGTGGTGTAACATTTACTGCAGCAACTGCTTTTGCAAACTCTGTATTTGAATCTTCAAGTGGAGGTATTGTATCAATTAAAAATTCAAGCGATGACGTAGATACAGGAGCTACTTTGGGAAGAGTTGATTTTTCAGCATCAGGAGAAGATGCAGGTAGTGATTCTTTATTATTAGCAGCATCTATTCAAGCATTAACTACAGCAGATTTTACAGCAAGTTCTAATCAAACAGATTTAGTATTCCTACTGGGAGTATCTGAAGTTGCTACAGAAAAATTTAGAATAGTAAGTGATGGTAAAATAAAGATTGGTAATGCATATACTTTACCAGCTGCTGATGGTTCTGCGAATCAAATATTAAAAACAAATGGTAGTGGAACAGTATCTTTTGCAGCTGAATCAACTCCTGCAGTTACTGCACTCAACAATGCTACTGCAAATGAATTAGTAACAGTAGGTTCTACTACAACAGAATTAGATGCAGAAGCCAATCTTACTTTTGATGGAAGTAGCAATTTAGATTTATTGTCTGATAGTGGAAAATTAAGAATTGGTGCAGGTAATGATTTGGAAATATATCACAATGGAACTGATAATATTATAAACAATGCAACATCAGACCAAGACTTATATATTAAAGTAAATGATGGTGGTTCAAGTATTAATGCTGTTCATATTGATTCAAGTGCAGTAGGACACATAAAACTTCCTAACGATGGACAAGTATTAAGTATTGGTGCAGGAGATGATTTAGTAATGCAACACGATGGAACTAATACCTATATTGATAACAATAAAGGTAATTTAAACATTGGTGCTAATGATGCAGACAAAGATTTAATTTTACTTTGTGATGATGGAAGTGGTGGTTCTACTGCCTACCTAACATTAGATGGTAGTGAAACAAGAATTAAAGTAGATAAAGATATGGAGTTCCAAGATAGTGTTTATGCAAAGTTTGGAACAAGCGATGATTTTAAAATACATCATAGTGGTAGCCATAGTTATATTCAAGCAAGTGGAACTGGACATTTATATATAGAGCAAAATGAAGCAGACAATGATATTAAATTAAGATGTGATGATGGAAGTGGTGGCACAACAGATTATATATTATTAGATGGTAGTGATGGTTATTCAAAAGCATACAAACATCTTAAAATGATGGATAGTGTTCAACTTATGGTTGGAACTTCTGCAGATGCAATATTCTATCACGATGGAAGTAATACTTGGTTAGACCATAGTGGAACTGGAAACTTTCATATTAGAAATCAAAAAGATGACCAAGATTTAATATTGAGTTGTGATGATGGTTCAGGAGGAACAACTGCTTATCTAACATTAGATGGTAGTAGTGCTATTACAACTGTTCATAAACTTATGAGATTTGATGATAGTATAGATTTGAGATTAGGTGCTGGAAGTGATTTAAGATTATATCATAATGGAACAAATAGTTATGTAGAAAATTATACTGGCGATTTATACATAAGAAATACTCTTGACGATAAAGATATTATATTACAATCAGATGATGGAAGTGGTGGAACTACACAATATATAAGAATTGATGGTAGTGCAGGATTAACACAGATTGATAAAGATATGAAGTTTGTTGATGATGTTGAAATTCAACTTGGTAATTCAACAGATTTACAATTTCATCATAATGGCTCTCACAACTACATAGATTTAAATAATGGTAATCTTTATTTTAGAGATGATGGAGATAATAATATCTTTACTGTTTATAGAGAGGGTGGTGGAATTCAATTAAATGAGGGGCATTTTGAAATGCCAAATAGTTCTGAATTAAAATTAGGTGGAAACGATGGACTAAGAATGCAAGGTGGTGGTGCAAATACCTTTATTGATAATTATTCTGGTGCTATGTTTCTTAGGGAACATACTGACGATGGTTCTATTCTTTTACAAGCAGACAATGGTAGTGGTGGGTTAGTAGTTTATCTAACAGTAGATGGTTCAAATGAAGCAGTTATTATTAATGAAGATTCAGCCGATATAGATTTTAGAGTAGAAAGTAATGGTAATGCTAATATGATTTTTGTTGATGGTGGTAATGATAAAGTGGGAATAGGAACTAACTCACCTGGTGCTTTATTCACAGTATATAAAGATGGAACACAAGCATCAAGTGTTAGCACAAGTTATCAGCTTCAAACAGTATCTAATTCAAATGGTGGTATTGCTATACAAGCAGGAGCAAGTTCAAAAGGTTTATTAGTATTTGGAGATAATGGAAATTATGATGCAGGACAAATAGAGTATTATAATTCAAGTCACGATATGGCATTTAGCACTAATGAAACAGAAGCATTAAGAATAGATAGTTCTCAAAATGTCGGTATAGGAACTACATCGCCTGCTGAAAAATTGCACGTTGTTGGACAAGCAAAAATTGCTGGAACAGGCGATACTACTCTTTATATAGATGGTGCTGGTAATGGTTATACATCAGGTTCAATTGTATTTCAAGGAAGCGATGATGATGCAAGTTATAGAGGAACAGGTGTATTTAATCACGATGCAGAAAGTGATATAGAATATTTTAGTGGAACTTTATATGCTAATGATGCTTGGGCAGTATGTAGAAAAACATCAGTTTCTTCTCACGATAGTTCAGTAGCACAAGGAAGCAATGCTTTATTTATTATAGAGGGTGGTGGAGATGTTGGAGTTGGAACAAGCAATCCACAAAATAAGTTTACAGTAAATAGCACATCTGCTAATCAAGCAAGTATCCAATATGATGCTTCTACACGATTACAAATTAGTGTAGCAGGAAGTGGTGTTACTACTTTCTTGACAGACAATAGTGCTGCTTGTTCTTTTACTAATATTGTCGGTATAGGAACTACTGACCCTGCTTCTTATAATAATGATGGAGATGACTTTGTAATATATGGCACAGGAAATACTGGTATGTCAATAGCAAGTGGAACATCATCAAATGGTTCTATAATGTTTGCTGATGGAACTGGTGGAACAGCAGGATATAGAGGTGCTATTAAATACGAACACACAAACGATTATATGCACTTTAATACTGCTGCAGCAGAAAGAATGCGAATAGACTCATCAGGTAATGTCGGTATTGGAGAAACTTCACCATCAACATTATTGCACTTTGGAGCTGCTCCTGACGCAAGAGTTATTACTTTTGACCAAAGTGGTAGATATAATGGCATTGGAACTTATTTCTCATCTAATGCTACCGATAGTAGAATTGACTTCTTTTTATCAGATGGTGGAACTAATAATGATACAAACCAAGAATTTGCTATGTATGCAAGTGGAAACTTCCATGCTGACGCAGATGTAATTGCTTATTCATCATCAGTTGGTTCTGATAGAAATCTTAAAAAGAATATTAAAGATACACCTTATGGATTAGATGATGTTCTCAAAATGAGAGCAGTAGAATTTGATTGGAAAGAAAAAAGAAATGGTGTCCACGACATTGGTGTTATAGCACAAGAAATAGAAAAGATTATACCTGAAGTAGTGCAAGAAGTTCAAACTCTAAAAACAGATGGGGATACTCATAAAGTAGTAGATTATGGAAAACTTACTTCAGTATTAATAAAGGCAATACAAGAACAACAAGAAGAAATAGATTTGTTAAAAGCAAACTATGACCAACTTAAATATAACAGGAGATAGTAATGGCTAAGAAAATAGCAGAAAAAGCAGTAGAGTCTGCAAGTTCACCAAAGCAAGTTGAAATCAAACATCTTCGTTCAATGAAAGATGAAGCAGGTAAAGATGTTTCAGTAGTAGATTGGACTGAAACAAAACCAGTAGATGAAGCAATTTCAAAAGCAGAAGCAGATTTAGTAGTTGCAGAAGCAAGAGCAACTGAACTTAAAGCAGATATTGCTGAATTTAAAAAAATTAAGGGTTAATTGTGGGACTACCAGCAGTTGGAAATACAGATGTAGGATTGGCTTATAATGGTTCTGCTTTATCAGAAGCGTGTGGATTAGAAGATACTGATCATACAACAGGTGGAAATCAAATGACAAATATAAGTCTAAAAGGATTGTGCACTGGTGTTTCTGGAGATAGTAAAACCTTTTCTTTTGAAAGTGCAGGTGGGAGTGCTGATAATTTTGATAAATTTGGTGGTTCTAATAATCCACTAGAGACTTCAGCAGGAACAGATACAACTGCATCAGATAGATTAGATATAGGAACTGCCCCATATAATATGAGCCATTGTATAGGTGGACAGCACGAAGATGGTGGACCTGGTCAATAGAAACCAAGCATACAGATTTTGAAAATTTTTAATAACAATGGAGGACTGATGTCTGAAGAAAGAAAGATAACAATCAATGATAAAGACTATAATTTTAATGATCTATCTCAAGAGCAACAAATCTTAGTAGATCATATTGAAAATTGTAGAAGAAATAAATCTCAATTAGCATTCAATATTGATAGAGAAAATGTTGCTGAGGGGGCATTTGTTCAAATGCTAAATAAGGCAATAGAAGATCAAGAAAGTGCTAAAGAAGATCAGAAAAAAGATGATAAAGGTGAAAAAGATGCCTAAGTTGAATGTTATTACTGGGATCATTGACAAAGTAGTTGATAATGTTGATAGATTTACACTTGATAAAGAAGAAAAAGCAAATCTTATTGCTGAGATTAATAAGGCTCAACTGGAAGTCAATAAAGTTGAGGCTGGATCAACAAATATTTTTGTATCTGGCTGGAGACCTTTTGTGGGATGGACTTGTGGTATAGCATTATGTTATCACTTCGTATTACAACCATTCTTAGTTTTCTTGCTTTATTCCTTTGGGTATCAGATAGATCTTCCAGTATTCAATATGGAAACTCTAACTACAATACTTCTTGGATTATTAGGTCTTGGGGGAATGAGATCACTAGAAAAAGTGAAGAGATCTGCATGAGTTTCCAAGATCATATAGTAGATGTATTAGAGCATGAGGGTGGATTTGTGGATGATCCAGATGATAAAGGTGGAATGACTAAGTATGGAATAAGTAAAAGATCCTATCCAGATGTAGATATTGAAAATCTAACTAAGGCTGAGGCTGTTCAGATCTATTATGAAGATTATTGGAAACCAAGTAAGGCTGATAATCTTAATGATGATATTCAGAATACTTATTTTGATATGGTGGTAAATATGGGTCAAGGTAATGCTGTTAAGGTATTACAAAGGGCTATAAATAGTCTAGGTGGCTCTAAAATAGATGTAGATGGGGTTATTGGACCACAAACCATATCCCATGCTCATAAATTAAATAAAAAGCGACTACAAGCCTATAGATGCCTTTATTATAGTGGTATTGTTTTAAGAGATCCAACTCAAAAGAAGTTTTATTATGGCTGGTGGAAGAGGGCTATTAAGGTTTGAAAAAAATAAAAAGCAAAGCGATTGTCTTTCCAGATCTTCACTTTCCTTTGCATGATGAGAAAGCATTTCAATGTGCTTTGAATGTGATCAAGGAAGTGAAACCAGATGTATTTATTTGTCTGGGTGATTTTGCTGAGGGAGAAATGGTTTCACATTGGAGATGGTCTAGAAGAAAAAGACCACCTTTGGAATATCAACTTCCTTTGATAGATCAAGAGGCTGATCTAGTGAACTTGCACTTAGATAGGATTGATAAAGTGCTAAAGAAAGTAGGATGTAAAAGAAAATATCTTGCTATGGGCAATCATGAGGCTTGGTATAATAGTTTTGTTGAAGAAAATCCATTCTTAGATAAATATTTACCAGAAAATTTATTTAGGATTGAAGAAAGAGGATATGAATGGCATCCTTATGGTGAGTTATTTCAAGTAGAGGGATCTAAACTATGGGTTTATCATGGTGGTCATTATACTTCAGTAAACCATAGTAGGATTAGTGTTCAGAACTTGGGATGTAATGTGATCTATGGGCATACTCATGATTGTCAAAGATCAGTAATGCAACATGTATCTGGAGTTCATATTGCTCAATCAATGGGATGTTTATGCAAAATTAAAAAAAGTTTTTTAAAGGGTAGAAAGGTGAACTGGACACATAATGTTGGGATCATAGATTTCTTTGATGATAGGTGGTTCAACTTAATTACTCTTGATATACATAATGGAACAACAACTTGGAATAATAAGATCATAGGTGGAGATAAGTAATGGGATTGGCTGAAACTATAGAAAAAATAAAAGAAATAAGTATAAGATTGAGAGATCAAAATATATCTAATAGAGAAGTGATCCATTATACTGAAGAATTGCATAGGCTAATTGATGATCTGGAGGTTCCAGAACTAATAGTAGGTGAAGAGAATGACAACATATTTAGAAAAATATTGCACAATTAGTGATATACAACTGGTAGCGCCTTTTGTATTTGACTATGATAGAAAAAGATCTGTAAACAATTTTATTAATCATAGTGGAAGTGGATCTTCTGAAATCTGGAAAGCAGGAAGTGTTGGCAAAATGGAAATGCTGTATGAGAATGATGTTGAGCAAACATCAGTATCAGATGTTTCAAGCATCAATGCTGATGGCAAATTCTATTTTGATGAAGATGCTGATCTTGTTTATTTCAGACCAACTGGATCCAATAATCCTAATTATGATGTAAGAATAGAGGTGGGCAGGGATAATAAAACTCTATATGAAGAGTTTATATCAAGAAGTTCTGACTTTATTAGATCATATATAAATAAACCAATTTATAAAAATAAAGGAGTTGGAACTGGGGATAGTCTTGGGAGAGATTACCCAGAAGTAATAGTAAGGGCTTGTGCTTTCTTATCAGCAAGTATGGCAATTATGCCTTATGATGTTGAAAGAGGTGGGCAACTTCAAGATGTGGCTTATGATCCAATTAATCAAAGAGGTCTTTTAGATCTTATTAGAAATGGTATCATATCCTTAGATCAAGATGAAGATGGAAGAGATAAGATAGTGAAAGATGTATCAATTAATGGATCTACTACTGGATCTATTGTAGATACTTGGGGATTTCCAAATGTTAGTTATGATAGGATTAAGGTGATCATAACCAATGCTGGAACTTTCAGTTCTGGATCCAGTTCTTCTGTGAAGTTTAGTTCTTATGCTGGTAGCGATAGTGGATTAAAAACTAACTTAGTAGAACAAGATAAGGTGATAGATGGGGGATTTCAATCTATTGCACATGGAGTATATATTAGATTTTCAACTGGTGTTTATACTTTGAATGATGAATGGGAAGTTGAGGTATCTGGGCTAGATCATACTTCTGGATCTGGAATTAAGACTATCCAATTAAAGAGAAATTAGGGCTATATGTTATATCAAAAATATAATTTAAACAGCAAATAGGTAGCATTTAAGGATCCAGTTTTATACAAAATGGGAAGAAATAGAAGAAAGTTTGGTGGAATGAAGAAAAAAGTAAGAAGAAGAATAAAGAAACAATATGCCAGAAAAAAGAGAAAAAAGTCTATATAGAAAACCAAATGGTGCTGGTAAGGGAGATCAACCTAGACCTCTATCTATTCCACAAAAGAAGTGGGAAGAAAGATGGGAGCAGATCTTTAGGGGGAGTAAAAAAGATGTGGGCAATATTTAAAGATGAGAATGAATATAATGAAAAAGCAATAATTGGATTTATTTCCTTTGCCATCATGGTTGTGTTTGGAATAGTAGATCTAATAACTGGATTACTTGGTAAAGAAATTATTATTAATGATAATGTTTATAATTCTTTTGTCTGGGTAACATTAGGATCCTTTGGGATCGCAGGTGCTGAAAAAGTTTATAAAAAATAATGGCTAGAAATCAAATCCATGTATATAAAACAAATGGAAAGAAAAAGACTAGGCAAGGTCAAAGTCATAGAACTAAATATGGAAATAAGTTGTCAAAGAAATACTATAAAAAGAGAAAGGTTGGGCAAGGCTAATGGCTATAACATTTGAAAATATTTATAAAGAAAGGGTCTTAGATAATATTGAAAAGATTATCAAAGGATCTCTACCTTCTATCTCTTTGAGTTATGATGAGCATAGAGGTGTAGAAAGTTTTTTAATAATCCCAGTAAGTGATGCTGAGATTGAAATTTTGAGTAATTCTCATATAAGAGAATTTACTACTCAGATCAGTTATGAGTTTAGATCTGGTGGTGAATATTCAAAGAATAGGCAAGTCAATAGACTAACAGATATTGCTGAGATCTTAAAAAGACTGATCTATAATAATAGTAATTATAATGTTAGTGATGTTAATCAATGGTATGATGGGGGTGTATCTTCAGTTGAATATGAAAGAGATGAAGATGATCCAGAAGTGTCTAGATCAATAATAACATTTAATTGTAAAGTAAATGAGGTGATAGGGTGAAGTATAAACATATAAAAGGGCTTGAACTTCAGAAACCTGCTTATCTTTTAGTTCCTAACAGAGATGTTAGAAAGTTGCTAAATGGTGAGGAAGTTGAAGTAGAAAAAGAGGCAGTTGAACAACTAGAGGGTCTTGGTGTTAAACTGGAAGAGGTTTCAAAAGAAAGACCTAAAAAGAAAATAAAAAAAGAAGATAAGGGGGAATAGTAAATGGCTTTAAGTGGAAAAGTCTATAGCAAAGGTGAATTTGCTGTAGGTATAAAAAATAAAGATGCTGAAGATTTTGAAACAGCAGGTGCTAATGATACTGCTTATGTATTACTACCAGTAACTGATGTTACATATCCAACTTTAAATCTTGTTGAGAGTGGAGAGATGAAAAGCAATAATGCTGGAATGATTGAATTAAAGACTGATCAATTTAGAACTGCTAAAGGTGGAACTATAACAATGGACTTTGAGATGCCAGCAGAAAGGGCTTTATTAACTAGATTGTTGGCTAATGTTCTTCAAGATCATAGTCAAGGATCTGCATCAGACTATATTCATACTATTGAGGCTAGTTCTGGTAATCCTTTAACTAGACCAGATTTAAGTTCTAGTGCTAGTGCGTCTGGATCAGATGAAATTCCTAGTTTGTTTGATATTGGAATATACTATCCAGATAGTGCACAAGATAAGATTATTACTAGTGCAGTATTATCAAGTCTAACTATTAACTTTGATCAAGGTGATGGTAGATGTATTGTGAGTGGATCATTTTTTAGTGGTTTTGCAAGTTCAACTGGATTTAAGTTAGAACAAACTTTAAGTGCAAATTCTGGTAAGCCAACATTGGCAAGTTCTGCACCAACACCTATTGAGGCATATTTCAATACTGCTACTTTAGATGTTGATGGTGGTGCTAATAAAGAACTTAAACTAACTGGAGTATCTTTCACATTTGAAAATAATGTTGCTAGAGTTGGTAGAGATGGTAATGGAGATGCTGAGGCTTACTCATGGGGAGTGCCTGGAGTTAATATTACTGGTGAATTATCATTCTTAATGGATGCTAATTTTCAATTTACTGATGGAGAAAATATATTGCAGGATTTCTTAGATGGAGATACTGCTACATTATCTCTAAAGCAAGGTGATGGAACAGTATCTGGTGCTGGTGAAATGAATATTACTGCTGAGATCTATTCAACAGCAGTTAATTTGGATCCAAATGCTGATACTGGTGCTGTAATAACAATTCCATTCAAGGTAGTTCAACCTACTGCTAGTGGGTTGGCAAGTGGAGATGCTTTTAAATTTGTATTCCATGATGGTGGAATTCAAGCAAGTGCATGGTAAACAATAGGGAGAAATAGATGAAAGTTGTATTCAATGATGTGGAATATTCTGTTAAGGATCTTTCATATCAAGAAAAAAGAAAGTTATGGCATAAGAGTATAATTGTCATGTCTGATGAAGATAATATAGATCAAGAACTATATTTTGGGATGATGGATGAGGTAGAGAAATTGGCTGGGATCAAAGAAAAAGATCTAGTTGATAAGAATGGTGATCCATTAAATATGGGAGAGATTGATCTGCTTATGCAAGAGGTCTTTCAAAATTACATGGGTCTTAAAAAAAAAAGCAAATAGAACTTAGCACTTTGGTATGGTTTTCTCAAAATGGATTTCCATACTCAAAGTTGGAGTTTCCTTATGTAAGAAGATCTTTAGTTTCTGATCAAAATATAACTTTTAATAACCTAGATGATGTCTGGAAAGAGGTCTATCTATTAGTTGAGAGTTGGAAAGATAGTAAGTTTTCTTTAGGTAGAAATTTATACTTTCATCTTCCCTTATTTTGTAATCCCAGATGGCTTGTAAATGATCATGATGGGATAGTTTTAAAAGAATATATGTGGAATAAGGAACTAAAGATCCCTTTGGGATCTAGCCTAGATGAAATGAATAGTAGGCTGTTAGATCTGTATGATCATATTGGTATGGAAATTAATTCATTAAAAAAATATTTAAGTGAGAAATAATTATGGCTATGACAAAAGAAAAAATAAGAATGGAGATCAATGCTGAGGTCAAAACAGCAATCCAAAAACTTAAAGATCTAGAAAAACAAAAGAATAAAAATAAGAAAGCAATATCTGGGATCAATGCAAGTCTTAAGAGAATGGCAGGTTTTGCCATAGGGGCTTTTGGTGTTAGAGAGATTGGGCTATTTGCAAAAGAAAGTGTCCAAGCAAATGCTAGGGTCAAGACTATGGAAAGAGCATTCTTGAACTTAGGAAAGTCTGTAGGGGTTAATGATAAGTCTTTAGGGAAGTTAAGAGGGGCTTTGAATGGCACAGTAAAGGATACTGATCTATTAAGGCAAGCAAACAATGCTATGTTATTGGGGATTGTAGATAGTGATGATCAGATGGCAGAATTGTTTGACAATGCTCAAAGGTTGGCTCAAGCATTGGGTAAGGATGCTTTATATGGTATTGAAAGTTTAACAACTGGTATTGGTAGGCAGTCCAGACTTATGTTAGATAATTTGGGTATTATTGTTAAAGCAGAAGATGCTTATAAATTTTATGCTGAGCAGTTAGGTAAAAGCACTTCAGAATTAACTGATAATGAAAGAAAACAAGCCTTTATTAAAGCAACTATGGAAAGTGTAAGAGAAAAAGTTGCTCAGTTAGGTGTAGAAGTATTAGATCTAAATCAACTATTTGAGGCTAATAGTGTAGCAAGTGAAAATCTAAAGCAAGTAGTTGGTGAACAACTAGAGCCTGTTTTCAAAAAAATGGTGTCATCTTCTATAAAGATTAAAGATGCTGTTGCTGAATTTGTAAAAAATATTAGTGATAAACAGATTAAAACTTTTAAAGAGTTCGCAAAAACATTGAGTCTAGTGGTTGGGCTGAGTATTGCTGGTAGTGTTGCTATGAACGCTTGGAAGAATGCAACAATTATACTTGGGCAGGCTGGACTTCTTACTAAAAAAGCATTCAAGTGGTTGTTAGTGTTTGAGGCTGTAGATCTTCTCAGATCAAATGTGGATCAGTTGCAAATAGAAATTATGGATTGGATCCTTTGGCTTGATGATAAGTTTTCTTTCTGGAGAGACGATTCTGAGAAACAAAAAACCATTGATCAGTTCAATAAAAAATTTGCAGAGATTCAAAGGAATGCTGAACAGACAGGTAAAGATCTAACTCAATGGGATGCAGGTTTAGCAGGTGATGCTTGGGATCACTTAATAGGAAAGTCTGTTAATTATAAAGAAGAGATTAAAAAAGCAGGTGATGCTATTAAAGATGGTGTTGATGGCTTAGAGGATCAAGGTGAGCAGTTAGATGAGAATGAAGAACATGCTCTAAGTATGGCAGAGGCTATCCAGAAAACAAATAGAGATCTTGGTGCATCTGTTAGAGAGGGTGGTAAGTTGGGTGATGCTATTAAACGAATAATTACTAATCTGATCTTAGAAATGACTTATCTAAGAATTAAACTTGCTATTGAGAAAAAAATAACAAGTGAAAAAAGAAAACAGACTGCTTTATCATGGGCAACTGGGTTCTTTGGTTTTGCTACTGGTGGTAGTTATGTGAGTGGACTACCTAAAGCAAATAGTAGAGCAAGTGTTGGGGGGAGTAATTCTGGGTTTATGGGGATCACTAATAAAAAAACCATATTACCTACAAATCCACCAGCACTAGTTGGAGATAATGCTAGTGGTAGGGAGTTGGTTCAAGTAACACCTTTACCAAGTCCTAATGCCCCTAGTTCAAGACCAATTACAATAAATATAAATAGTCCTATGGTGGATCAATTTGTAGTAGATCAAATTATTCCAGCAATTAGGAAAGCAGAAGAATTAAACTTATAAAGGGGGAATAAGGTGGAAGTTGGTAAAGATACAAAACTAACTCTAAAGGTGGAAACGATTGTAAGTGCATTGGTTACTATTGGTGCAGTTATTGGGATTTACTATTCGTTACTTGGTGAAATTGCTGAGGCTAAAGAACTACCAGCACCAGAAGTTAGTAGAACAGAATATGATCTTAAGGATCAAATGGTTAGAGAAACCATTATGGATACTCAAGAAGATGTTGAAGAGATCAAGGAAGATGTCAAAAACATAGAAAGAATAATACTGGAGAATAGGTGAGGAAACATTATGATGAAAAAATACTTCAGATCATGCTTATTAGTCTTTGGCTTGTTCTCATGTTCGTCTTATTTGTATGGGCAATCAGAACTTAAAAGTTTACAACAAGTCCAGTTCTTAAGTCAAAGTGAGTGTATAGTAGTCCAAGTGAATGCTGATTGGAATGCTAAAGCATCTCTTGATTTGGGAGATCTAGATAATTGTAGATGGTTTAATGCTAGTATAGATAATAAAGAATATGGTGCAATTATAGCAAATGAATGGAAAGTCAAATCAGTACCAACCATAATCATGTTTGAATATGGTAAAGAAATTAAAAGATTTGAGGCTGGACTATCATTCCAGTTAGACAAGGCTAATATCTTAGAAAAAATAAATAAAGAAATTGATGAAATTATGCTAAGGAGGTTTCAATGAAGAAATTAATAGCAGGGTTATTATTGTTAGGAAGTCTATATAGTCAAGACTTCTTTAAGTTTAGCACTATCTATGGTGCTTATAGTTTAACTAGTCCATTAACTAAGGATCAGACTTATCAAGTTAGTAATGGTGCTTTGCAAGAGATCCAAGAAGAGTTAGAGGATCATGGATCCATAACTTTTGGGATCAGAAAACTTGCGAGATTTGGTTATGAGAATAAAAGCGAAGTTTGGTATTCGGGCAAAGAGGCACCAATCAACGAAAGTGTTGCTATTGGTAATATTGCTAGAGGTTGGGAATATGTATTAGAATACTCAGATCATAAAGAGTTTGGAGAAGAGTTCAATGAACAAGAATATATGATCAGATATTTGCATCCTAATTTTATTGCTAAGGCTAGTTATGATTATAGAGGTTTAGAGGATCTAGAATTTGGATCTCTAGATATGAGATATAGGATCAATAAAAATAATATTGATTTTAGTGTTGGTGTTGCTGGGAGATCTCATCCAGCATATCTTGATTTTTTGCCTATAGATCTATGGTGGGATGAACAAGGTATAGATACTAGTGAGTATATTCCATTCTGGGAGTTTGCTTATTTCTATGGATATAATGATCAATGGACACAACAATATACTCAATATGGTTATGAATACTTTGATTATCTGTGGTGGGATCAAGATGGTAATTTAGTAGCAACTACTGATGAAGAATTTTATACTAAAGTATATGGTGAAATAGTAGATGAGTATAATGAAGATTATGCTAGGGATCTTGGATACCAGCATGAATTATCATTATCACTTGGTGTAGATTACTATAAATATAATCCAAATAATTGGGTTCATTTTTGGGCAACAGCCTATCCATTCAATGAAGGCATGAGTGATTATAGTTTTAATTATGATGTTGTAGATAACAATATTGATTATGATCTGGGCATGGTTTTGGGCTGGAAATTGTCAAAAAAGTTTGGTGTTTTTTTTGAGGCAAGATACTTAAACATGTATAATATTCAGTCTTACGAGGCTA
>VTLG01007498.1_pt1 | contig 59046 bp, 76 predicted proteins | sample 4694571 | NCBI WGS metagenome assembly VTLG01 (sample SAMN12604809, study PRJNA352737) | marine metagenome | biome: ENVO:00000447; feature: ENVO:00000209|ENVO:00000569|ENVO:01000036; material: ENVO:00002151; isolation source: viral sequences binned using virsorter ...
AACGGAGGAGAGGCGTTAGTTGAAATAATCGAGAAAGCAACGCCCATGCCCCTGTCAGGCGTTTATTCCCCGAGGGATTACGACGATAAATTGCATGAGCTATACGATAAAGGTTACGGGTCAGGGGTCAGTACGGGTCTTAAAACACTAGACCCCATTCTAACCATCGCCCCCGGCCTTCATGTGGTAACGGGTTCCCCGTCGATGGGTAAATCAGAGTTTATTGACCAGCTAATGCTGAACCTGAGTATGGATCACGGCGTTTCATGGTGTGTGGCTTCAATGGAAAACCCCATCCCGGTGCATCTGGCAAAACTCAGCGAGAAGATCACAGGAAAAAGATTCTTTGAAGGGCCGTCTGAAAGAATGACAGTTCAGGAGCTCAATGGGGCAAAGGACTTCATTGAGAAGCACTTTGTATTCCTTGAGCAAAGGGATGGCAATTTACAGACCATTGATGGGATTATTGATTCAACGAAACAAGCCATCATGAGGTTCGGTAGCAGCAGCTACGGGCTTGTGATTGACCCCTACAACTTTGTTGAGCAAAGGGGGATAGATAACGAACACCAAAGCATCTCACAGATGCTCAGTAAACTCATAGCCTTCGGGCAGGCGCACGATCTCATAATATTCTTCATAGCCCATCCCACCAAGCAGTACCCCAATCAGGATGGGGAATACCCTATTCCCACTGGAAACAGCATCTCCGGGAGCGCGAGTTGGTTTTCAAAATGTGATATTGGGCTTACAATTCATAGATCGGATAAAATGCAAAACCAACCAGAGATTCATGTATGGAAATGCAGATTTAAGTGGATCGGAAAAACCACTACAGGCGGCAATCCCGTAAAACTAAACTACGACCTCTCCAATGGGAGGTTTACCGATATCCCAGAGAAGGATTTCGACTGGTCAATAGATAGCTAGAGCCCAGCCTTTCTTGCGGCATCCACCGCTTGCTGGCTCACCTTCATACGCTCATTAACCAACTCTGCTCGAAAATCGATAAGCTGAACCCTTAATTTCTGAACCTGCGGGTCAAGCACGTTGAGAATAGCTATCGCCTGTCCGAGCCGTTCAGTCAGTTCTCTGAGGCTCGGCCTCTCCTCCTCTGAGCGTTGCCGTTCCTCAATCTGCTGCTGGGCTTGCCAGGAATCAGAATTCTCTTCAACAATGTAAATGTGATCCGGGTCTTTCATTTGATGTCCTTGTAAAGTGGATATTCAACCCCGCCCATCTGGGCGGGGCCAACGGTGATACCGTCCTGTGAATCCAATTCATTTGCTTGCTCCCCGTGTGTAACCCTTTATCGTAGCCTCCTTCTGGGTCAGAGCCATGTTAGTTGTCGTTTCGTAACGAGTTCAGAACCTTCTCCTCGCGCTTTTGCTCTCGCCATTCAATGAGGAGTTTTCGCCTCTCCTCATTGTGAGCCTTCCGGTGGCTGGGACTACAGAATTCTTCGCCCAGCCTGTTTTTACACCACCGAGGGTCAGGGTGCAGGGTAGATGGCAGAAGCTCCCGCGTACCACATCTTTCGCAGAGATGTTGCGGTGGGGATCGCAGAGAGTCATAAAACTTATCCAGCAATTCACTCACCGCAGTTCCTCCCACCGTTCTCTCATAGCCTCGACCTTCTCCTCTGGCACACCATGAATTGAGCCGAAATCGTTCTGGCACTCAATGATAAACACGTTGTAGTCATACTCTTCTGCGAGTTCCAGGTAGGGGTCGATCTCCCATTGCTGAGAAAAGGTGTTAGCGACGGAGATAGTATTGAAAAGAGATGGCTCCTCTGGATCAGACTCAAGCATTGCATTTTCAACCTTTCTCTGGCAATCCTCGTGGGCTTCTTTGAGCTTCCGCGGATCAAAGCAATATTCGTCGTTCTCGTTGAGAAAATAATCATCCGCCTCGAAAGCAGGAGAGCAGTCTGTACCGCTGAAAGGAGTCAAGCGGCTGGCAAGGGTGCTTTTGCCGCTACCTGGAAGCCCTCTAATCAGGTACAAGGTGTTCATTTAACCCCCCAATGGTCGAAACTCGCAGGAACCATCAACCCAGACCCTCGCGACCAAAGTATCCGTTGCCGCCCCAACCAATCGCCATGAGCCATCTGGCTGCTCAGAACTCAATTCCTCAGATATCCATTCGTGCTGAGAAGCGTGGGTTTTGAGTTTTTCCTGCAAAAAACAACTGTACTTATGAAACGCCATCTGGAAACTCATCACAGCACCTCCTTGCAAGCCTCAAAGCCCACAGAATTGTAGTCAGGCCAGATAGGGTCAGGGCCAAATACATGAGAACAGTACATAGAAAATTCGCGCTGCTCGTCTTGAAAATCCTGCTCACCCATGTAACCAAGCAAACAAATGAAAAGAAATGCGCCTGTAATTTTAGCTGCTGTCTTCATACGCGGCTCCTTTAGCTTTCATTCTCAATGTAAAAATAGAGCTCCGATTCCTCATCGAAACTCAAGTGTTTTGTTATCCACTTGGAGTTTTTATAGTCAATGATGGAACAGCCGTGTTCATCCTTTTTCAATTTCCCGTTACGATGCTTTTCGTATGCGTATTCCCGCACCTGAGATTCAATCGTTGATTCCATAATTGAATTAACGTTGATATCCGCCCCATATTTTTCCTTAATATGCTTAGTGATCGCTTCCATAACTTCGCTTTGAAATAACTTAATTTGCATCTCATTCCTCCCCTGTTGGGATTTGATCTACATCCTCGTCTAAACCAATCGTTAGATTTTTTTGCGCTCGTTGCTTGGCCTTTCGCGCAGCACCCTTCTCCCAAAAATAGACATTTGCGTTACGACTGATAAGGCCGAGAGAATTAGCAATCTCAACATCGTTAGTTTGAAGTGCCTTGTCGATCACTTTTTGCAAGATTGCTTCATCACCGACAAGAGATGTGCTGGTCAATTCGAGGGTGCCAAAGTCTCCCTTGGCTGCACGGTGTTTGGAATAAGAACCGTTGCCATACCCAACCGACTTGTAAGATAACTGGATATAGCCGATCTCGCTGCCATCGATCTCACTCTTGACGTAAAACCGCTTCAATGTTTCGTTCGGTGACCACTCCTGTAAATAAACATTCATGATTTACTCCCAGTTGCCATCAATGAACTGCCAAGACCAAGTAGGTTCGTCATTCTCTAGTTTTGTCAGGACAATTCCAGTTTCTCCCTCTTTACTAAGAGATTCTCCGCGTTGTTGCGCTTCGTTTTCTGAGTCAAAAAACTCCAACCCAAAAGCTGGAATGTTTGCATCGTCCCAACCGAGTTGCCATTTCGTTGTGATGTTGCTCATGTACCCTCTCCTTTCCCTTGTTGGTTTTCCAATACCCCCGACCTCTGCGGGGGTTTCAACTGGTAACCGTCCAGTATCGTCAGTTGGATTTATGCGTTGGCGAAGTACCTCCTTGCTTCCTTGAGCGGGAGGTCGTTCAAGATGATGGCCTTCGGGTAATTTTGCAGGATTTGCTTCCGAATCTGGTCGCCCCTGTTTTTAGCTTGAGCAACCGTTCCCATCATGTATATTTCCTCGCCATCAGGCGACTGGACGAAGGCGATCTTCTTGAGAGTCTTTTTGATGTCCTTATCAAGGTGCCATTCATTCAAGAGGTCAGAACACAAAATCTCTAGGTCGGTGTCATACTCCTCGCAATCGCCATACTTGCTATTCCATTTCGGATATTCTTTTTTGATGGTCTCTTCAAGTTTCCTGAGATCCTCATGGGTATATGGCTTGATAGGCTCCTGCATATCGCAGCCTCCATGCCCCGAGTTGCTTACGCTGGCGAATCGCTTTCCATCCACATATAAAGTTGCTTCGTAGCAAGCCGAATCTTTGGACGCAAACGCTGCGTACTTAATGTTTTTCAGTTCAATCTTCGTCATTTCTATTTCCTCTTTGATTTCCCAAGACCTTCTAGGTTTCGGCGGGGTAATCAACCCCGCCATCATCAGTTGGGGCTGTCAGACTTGCTCCTTAATTAACTGTATTTGCTTTTGATTCTTATATTCCATCAAGCAAAAACAACCGCTATCTATGTCTGTTTCTTTTCCGCTTTCAATAAGGTTTATTCCGTATTCTCTTTTGATGATTCTTTTTATCCTTTTTACAAAAGGAGAAGGAACGAAAAACCCCGATTCCATTTCTGAAATGAAATCGTCTATGCCTCTGAACTCTAAATCGAACAAAATATCTTCATCTCTAATTGTTTTCACGCTATTTCCTCCCCTATGAATCCCTTGGCCTTGGCGATCAAGGAACCAAGATTATTAGAAAACACTATGTAAACCGTTTCGTCAGAATCGGTATCTTTGAAAACGCATCGATAAGCGTGGCGCTCATTGCCTGTCATTATTGCGACACTCAAGCCGTCTTTTTTATTAGTGAAGGTTTTAATCATTTCCATAACGCAATAATGCCATCTACACTACAACTATGCAACAATACTGCGCCTAGAAGTAGCGGGTAGGCTATTGATATATATAAGGTTTATATGAAAAAACCTATAAAATCACAGAATATGGGCAGAAATGGGAGATTTCCCACCTATTCGCAGTTTTCGGGGATTCTGCTCAGGCTGCACAGGAAGCCCTTACAGCGATGTTTCCCTGACCCCGAGCCTTCGGCTCAAAGGCAGGGAGAAAAGAGGACAGCGAGGGCTGTGCGAAGCGATCTCAGACGTTAATGCACCTCGAACTCCCATAACGCGAGAACCGCGCTCCAGGGGATGACCATCGGGGTGGTGATGGTCGTTTTTTCTTTGCTGTACAAATCCGTGGCCAGAATCAGGCACTCATCGGTATCCCCCACCTTATAGCCCACGGTGGAGCGAATCACCGGGGCCAGCGTCGACGCTTCCTTGATGGAGTAGTCTTTCATTTCTACCCAGGCATCTTCCCAGAGCACTTCAGTTATTGGGAACCTCTTATTTTCAACAGCCTTCACCATTTAACTTTATTCGACCACCAAGCTGCTGACATCTTCCCCTTCTTGATATTTTTACCATGTCTCGCTTTGAAAGATTTTCGCCGGGCTTTCTGTTTCTTGGATTCTCCAGCTTTAGGTTTCCCGGCAGTCTTTACCCCCTGCTGCCCAAACCGGATGGTCTTAATCTTATCGCCCTCTTTGGCAACAACGATATGAGATTTCTTTGGATGATTGGGAGTACGCTTTGGCTTGTTATAACCAGCGACCCCAGCCCTGGCTAACCTTGAATCTTTCTTCTTAGGCATTTTTACCCCTAGTCGTACTGACTGACAGTAACAGTTTGAATTTTGTTCCGATCAGTCCATCCACTTACCGTCATTCGTCAAATGATGGAATCTGTGTTTCACGATACTGATTAACAATTTAAGTAAAGTATCTTCTGTATATGTTCCAGCTTTCGTTTTGTATATCCACATTTTAATCAATCAAATTGGTTTACTGTGACTGTCTTATTACAACTCGCTGTGCAATCAAGCACAACGGTATAGTTCTTAACCGTAGTTCCCGTCTGTGTGGCGTTGACCGTATAGTTGCCTTGCTGAACTCGGATATTGCCAACGTGTGCGCCGTCACCTGATTGGATCAAGTTGACCGTGGAGTTATCAGCAGGATTGTTACGGAATTCTATATCTCCATCTTTGTTCCCTGAACCACTCTGCGTGATGGTGGCATCGTTGTTGTTGCAGTTACCACATGACTTGATGTAAGCGTTGTGATTGCCTGATCCTGACTGGGTGGCTGTCCATGTTGAGTCATCCCCGAAAGCATAGAACTTCGCGTAGTGTTCTCCCGTTCCTGATTGAGAGATGGTGTAGACGTTATCGTCACCACTCATATAGATCTCAGCCTCCTTGTCATCACCCGTCTGGGCGATTAGAAGCTCATTGTCATCCTCGTCTGCATCGATGTAGCCTATATTGTCATTACCGTCCTGAGTTATCGTATATTCATTCCCGGTGTGATTCGTGTACTGACTATAGGCTTTTGCAAGATTGCCTGTCCCATCCTGATCTATATCAATCGTGGCACTATTACAGGTATGGGTTGCATAGGTTCCGTTGGATAATCCGCACCACACACGAGCCGTGTTCCCTGATCCAATCTGGTCAATGTAGATGCTGGAGTTTCCCTTCAGGTCTATCTCCACTGAATTATCTGCTGCAAAAACGGGGAGGCTAATCAGACTGATGAATATAAATCGCATTCTCGCCCCCGCCGTTCACCGTGATGTCCATCGCCTTTCCAGCGGTCAGCACTGATATGTTATAAGCCCCCGCCTTATCTAACTCCAGATCAAAAGTGTTTTCCACACTTCGATAGATCGTCAGCACCTCACCCTCGACAAAGGTGTAGGTCTGATTCTGTTGATCGAAACCAGCTAAGATTCCTTCCAGCTTTACCCCATCAATCTCTGACGCTTGAGCGTCTTTCTTAGTAGCCGACACCTCTATAATCGCAAGCAGGTCAGTCAGGAAATCCACGTTCAGAAGATCAATATCAAGCCTCCCGATCTCATCCTGTAACTCATCATCGTCCAGTTCGTTCTCATCCAGTTCTGTCTCTTCCAGAAGATCAACATCAAGGATGTTCGAGGCCGTACCTGACTGCTCATCCACCGCTTCCACGATCTCATCAGGTGGGCTGACAATAAGCAGGTTGTCTATGAACCCCAGCGTCATGCCCGTCAGAACAACGGGCGGCGTAGGGGCAGCTTCTGCAACGGTAGTCATGGTCGCCTGAAACGGCTGGTTCAGCACCACCACACTCGCAGCAGTCTCTACGGTGATCTCCCCGCTGGGACTCCCGTCTGAATTCGGCAGCAAAATAACCAAGCTGCGGCCTATCTCATCCACTGTCGTGGTGAAGTCGGTGCCGCGTATCGCAATGGTTGCCGTAGGGGTGCGTATGGAAATGTTCTCACGGTTGATACGACCCAATGCGCCTGTAAGGAACCTCGCGGTGCCACTCGCCATATTGAGCGCCAAGCGGCTCTGAGAAGGATCAGGATCGAATACAAACTCGTCTATGACTATCTTGCTGTGCTCAGTGAGCCTGAGAATCGAATCATCTAGGAAAGAGATCGCCAGCCTTCCGTTGCCGGTACGGACATCATCAAAACTGGCAATTCCTAGCTCCAGTTCTGCCGTCAGGGAATCCGTAGTATCTTGCCGAACAACCTCGCCTATACCCCGAAGCTCAGTGATCGAACCGACTTGTGCCTGCGTTACAAGCGGCAGGAATATCAACAACCAGAGGTACATTGGTCAATATCAATAACACCGCCTGTAGTAATGGCGACCAGATCTACAATGCCGGAAGTGCTGCCACCTGAGTTCGTCTGGTCGATGTCGATATTGTTAGTATTTCCCGTGACATCGGCGGTGATGGAATGATTTGCATTTCCCGTCTGGCTAGTGTCGATATCATTGGAATCTCCGTCTACGTCCCAATTATTAGTCCCACCAACCACCTCACTAACTATATTGAGATTATTACTGGTTCCGGCTATGACGATATCGGTGTTTCCGCTGGTTGCTGTTGCAGCCGCTCCTTGGGTGAATGCAAGAACGTTGGAGTCCCCCGTCGCAGCGAAATCGAAATCGCTTCCAGCGGTATCCCCCGTCCCTCCAACTGCAAGCGTCTGGGTGTTGGAGTCCCCGGTACTTCTCAGCGTGAATGAGCTACTGTTCCCCTGCGCCACAGTAGCCGCTATGACATTCGAGTCACCCACCTGATCCACATCAACCGTCATGCTTGTGCCTGTCAACGACACCCTCGCCTGAGTGGTTCCGACCACATTTGAGTTTCCGATCTGGTCGATGTTCATCGTGAGGGCTGATGAGCCACCACTCTGAGTGATGTATATGCTATTGTTAGCTCCATAAGCAGATACCATATAAGCCAGAGAGTATAAAAATATGAGATAGCCTACTGACCACTTAATTATCAGCGTCTGCATCTGATACCTCCTCTTCCTGTGGTTGATAATCCCACAGGTCTTGTTCAATGCCTTCAGTAATTATTGCATAAACCGCCGCCTCGATAGCACTACGAGTGGCGTAAGTGGCTGATTCATTTCTTGCCACACCCGCCTCAAGCTCGAATAATTCAGTGCCATTCTCTGTAAACCTGAATAAATCAACGCCTGCGGCAGTTGAATAGACTTGCTTGGTAGTAATTACATTCAAAAGAATCTGCCCTGTCTGAACCAGAACCGCCCTCAGAGCTACGGTTACTTCGTCCACTCGATACTGGGTATTCAATCCAATCCCAAGATATCTAGCCCCTATTCCGCCAGTAACTAAATTCGTGTCGTAACCGATGATTCCGCCAGACATTATTAACCCGCTGAACAGCAACGGTTCTAACTGGTTAGCCCCCTCCCCGTCATAACTATTCCGGGTTGAAATGATGAGTTGCCGCTCTCTTGTGAGGGCATCCAGATCACCACGTTCTGCCACCAAAAACCACTTTCCTCCCCCCGCAGAGAGCAGGGCATCAATGAGAAACGAGTCTGCACCTTGGGTTACGGCGGTGCTGAATAACGCCATATTATCGGCGGTAGCCCGTTGACCAGTCAGATCAAGAAAGCTATAAACGCTTACCACGGCTTTCTGCCGTGGCATGGGCAGATCAATCAAATCCCTGAGTGTTGGTCGTGCTATCTTCGGGCCGCGAGGACAGTCATTGGCATCGAACCCGTTCTCATTGATGTAGTCCTCACTGAAACTCGCACACTCACGCGCCGAATTTACACTTGCACACCCGGCTATCAGAACCACTAAACATAAGGCTAGATGCCGCACTCGTCTGTACTGCAAATACCGAAAGACCCAACGGGAATACGGATTTCTGTTATCCCCCCATCTGTGTCAGCAACTGTCAGGATAATCTCAGTTCCTGTGTTGATGAAACTTATCTGGTTTCCCTCAAGGTCGAAAACGCCGCCAGAACCGCCTGTCTCTGAGTTGAATAATGATTCTGCCAAGTCGCGGGAAAGCTGAGAAAATATGCGTGATTCGAGATTCCTGACGAACTTGGCGAGCGTTGTATTTTCCTTATCCCTTAATATCTCACTGGCTTTTGATTCAATCTCCTCACGGATAGCCTGTTTTCGGCTTCGTTCCTGCTCATCAATGGTCAGAAAATGGGCGGATTGGCCTGCACCACTGAAGCTGGGATTCTTGAACTGGAAAGTAAGGTCAGTTGCCGATGCCGGGAACGACAGGAAAATAGCCGCCACTACAGCCACCACAATCGCAATTCTAGCTACCAGTATCGGTGTTACTTTTATGGGCATCATCTTTGCTTACCTCCCTAATCTCAATCACTGTGTCCAGTTTCTGCTGTAACCGTATAATGTCATTGTCCAGCATCCTGATACGATCTATAAGTGCAATCAGCGTAGTATTCGCTTCAGCCAGTTTCGCCTTGATGTTGTTGGTAATGAAGTTCCATATGTAATAGATCATGTACAGCAGGCCGACTGCCGAAACAATGGGGAACCCATATTCGCTGACTGCTGCGCCAATACCTTCCATCAGTCCCTTCTGGCATCTTCTTTCCCGTCAGCCCTAGCGATCCGATTCAGATCCGGTCTGATACCAAGCACAGAGCACATCGTCGCATCGAGGCGAATGATGTCGTGGTTCATCGTCTTGACTCTGTTATCCAAGGCTTGAACGATCCCGTGTATACCGTTCACCTGACCAATAACCGACTCCAATATGTATTTGATGGTCAGAAATATGAAGAACCCTGCAATCAGAGCAATCGCAATGGGGAACCCCACATCACCGATCAGTGAGAGGGCTTCATTCATTCGTCCTCACCCTTGAAATTCTTAGTCTGAGATGTCCCGGCATATATTCCAAAGACAGCAGCCATCGCACCAACTACGATTGAAACAAGACCAGCTTGCTCCAGATTGGGTTCTTCTAGTGTCATAAACCAGATCACTACTTCGTAGAGAAGGAAAATGTAGACTCCCACAAAAACGCGGGGGAAAATGCGCCAAGCATCAACAGCTCGAGCCAGATGTATCCACCTATGAAAAGGATTAACACCGAGATTATTAGGGGTAATTTCCAGCTCCAGATCGACCTTTTTCGTAACCGATTCTTCCATGGTTTACTCTTCCTCATTGTCTCGCGTGGGGTCATTCTCTCTATAATATAAGATTATATTCAGAGTTTGGCGAATATAGCGTCTGATGTCAGCCAGGTTGTTAGCAAGATTCTCATAGGCTTGTGAGGTCAATCCATAATAAGCTACAGCCGGTGCGTCACCCGCATCATAGTTCTCAATATACTCCCGCATAACGCTGGGATTAAGAACTATCCACTCAATTTCCGCAGGATTAACTGCTTCAGGAAGTGGCGGATGATACATCGGAGCCGGCTCAGTAACTGTAATGATCTCCACCGGAGCCACTTGTGGGACAGCGGGAGGACTACTAAAAAGGTTACCTAAAGTAGAGCAGCCACTAAGGGCTACCGTACTACTCAACAGCAGGAGCTTCATCGAACTGACGCGGATTAGTTAGGTCAATAAATTGTTGATGTACCTGCGCGGTACCTCTGTTAACCACCCCTTCTATCAAGCCAGGTCGAGCAATAGCTAGATTATTCAGATCATGCCTGGCGAATGTATTCCGCATCTCAGTAACCTCCTGGCGAGCCTCGTCGTTGGCCTCTGAAAGCTCTGCAATCCGCGCCTGATTCTGACGTTGTGCTTCTAGTTGTTCTTGTAGCTGCGTGTTCTGGGTAGCAATCGTACTCTCGAGTACTTGCTGGTTATTAACCGCAGTTTGTAACTCAACCTGAAGCTGGGCTAGCTGTGCACGTTGCATATTTATATAAAAATAAGAGCCTCCAACAGAGGCCATAAGAAGAAACCCTAAAATGATACTGAGCTTTAGGCCCACTAGGACAGGCCAATCAAATGTATCATTGAAGGAACTGCTGTAGCTACAACTGTTGCTATAACTAACCAGGCCAATTTTTCCCACCTGGCAGCATTGGCATCACTGGCTATCCGTAAAGCTTTTAGTTCAGTTACAGACTCAGCCCAGCGTTCCCCACACTCTTTCTCATGGGCTTCTATACGCGACAAAGCCTGAAGTGCAACGTCCATAGCTTTATTCATAGCAACAGCTTTTCGTTGAGATTTATTCATATTTAATCTGCATTATGAGTAGCCCATGATCTACCAAATTGAAAATCTGCATGACACTTAACTGATGTTATTTCAGTTTTTTCTGTACCTGTATCCATTTCAGGTCTAGCTACTTGAAGGTAAAAAGTATCCCCTTCATTAACTGTCGCATTTATCCAAGTCCGTGTGATAGAGGCAGCCCCATAGGTTTGTGTATTTACAGAGGAATCTGCAGGTGTAATATCTGGTACTCCTGCACCAGACTCATGTGTGCCGGTAGTAGTACCATTCTTCATTATCCTTATAGCCATAAATTCATCAGCAGAACCATCGTAACCTTCTGCAGTTACTTTAATTGTCATGGTTCCGGTCCCGTTCATTTGCCAGGACCTGGCTGTAGTCCATGTTGTACTAGCAGCAGACCCGGTATATATAGAAGCACCCGTATGCCTGGTAGTAGTAGTTTCGTAAGCAACAGCTAACCCACTTGGGTTAGAGCTAAACATATCTTTAATAGCTAACTGGCCATGCAGATTAAGAATACTACCGTCCCAAGTAAGGAACTGACCAGATGGATTACCGATAGAAAATTTTGTTGTACTACTATGTGTCCCTAAAAAGAAACCAGTACCAGTAGCATAATCACTTTGACCTTGCTTTATATGACCACCAGAAGCCAATGTGATTGACTCACCAAAAAGATCATCGACATCAATCTTAGCTGCAGTAATTAAGTTAGATGCTATAGAAGCAGCATTAATACGAGCAGAAGCTATAGTCCCTGCTGTAATTTTATCCGCAGCTAGGTCATTAATTTTTGCATTAGTTATAGCCGCATCCGCAATTTTAGCAGTTATAACAGAAGCAGTTGCTAAAGCCGCGTTTGAAGCTGTAATAGAGTTAGCTGCCATATTGGAAGCAGCTACAGTATCAGCAGCTATCTGTGTGCCAGTAATTGTACCTGCTGCTATATCTCCAGCTACGATTGTATTAGCTGCTATTGCATTAGAAGTTACAGCACTAGCTGCTATTTCAGATGCGGTTATAGCATTGGCTGCTATTTTTGCTGTAGATATAGCATCATCTGCTATCTCTGTAGTAGTAATTGCAGCAGCATCAATAAGAGCTGTAGTAATAGCATCATTAGCAATCTTCGCTGTAGTGACAGCATCCTCTGCAATTTTTACTGCGCTTACAGCCCCATCTACCAGTTTTTGTCCGGTAATTACAGCGTCTTGAATAATACTGGCATCTACTTTTGCTGTAGTTGCTGTTACTGATCCTGCAAACGGACTTAGGATATCGGAGGTTGATACATGCCTGACCCAGTAAAAATAAGTTTCACCAGGATCTACTGTATCTGCCCATACAAAAGCTTGGGTAGTATCATGTCGAACTGCATTACCTAAAGAATCCGTAGTTCCACGATATACTTCAGAGTAAGCAAGATTACTCATCTGTGGGCTATCCCAGGAAAGAATAATCTTTGTAAATGCTCCTGCTGCAGATAGTCCTGTAGGAGCAGAAGGTATAGTGCTATCAGTTAATACAGGAGGAGGTGCAAAATCCGTAACCCCTGTTCCTGCATCAGGATCAAAAGGTTTATCTCTCAGCTCTTTAGCTAAACCACTATCTATAAGTTCTCTTAGTGTAATAGCTCTATCTCTAGGATCCCCTCTACGGCCAAGTCTTATTTCAATAACTTCTACTACCGCTTCGAGTAACCGTTTTAATTGAGGATCAGCTTGAGAAGGAGTACTGCAAAAACTAGGTATTTTTGTAGCTGTAGTACCCATTAGACTGACCTGATTTCATCCATAGACTCAGCAATACAAACTTCATTTACAACTGTAGCTGCTTCTATTTGTATTGAATAGTCTCCGTATACTCCACTCGGTAGTCTGACTACAGGTTCATTTATAGTAACTGCACTAAAACTAGGAGTAGATCCTGTTACCGTATACACACTTCCGGATACAGCAATTGTAGCGTGGTAAATAAGACTTCCATTACCATACAGTTTAACCACCACTGGGTAGGCTTCTGCATGTATTTTCATAAACGCCATAGAAGCAGGACGAGGAGGTACAAGCTCAGCACTCTTCCATGTGAAAGTCTGGTTAGTAGTACCCCCCTGAAACTTTTGTATCTCAGCTTCTGATCCACTGGTATCTATAATTAAATACAACTCATGGTCATCCGGGTCAGTAAACCCGCCAGAAGCATCAGTTGTAGAAGTCTGAGTTAGAGTAGTAAATTCATTACGTCCCGCACGGGCATCAAAGACAAATCCACCATAGTTACTACCACTGGTATATAGCCCTACATAACGCCCTTCCCAAAGGAATCCACGTAATACAGTTGGATAATAATCAGCTCTCCATTGTGCAGGAGAAATAATACTCTCTGTTACTACCTGTACATCTGTACCTGCAGAAGCAACCAGACCATCGGCCCCTGCATACAGAACATAAGGCCCCATATCCACCATAGAGTTTTTACTCAGACAAGCTTGTGCCGACTCTGTACGTACAACACTCATGGATTGCGGATCAGTTCCAGCTATAAGATAAGGAGTACTTTCAGTTGTAACTACCAACCCTGCTCCTGTCATCTTCAAGCCAACGATCTTCTCCTCGAGTGTAATACGATAAGCTACAGGCCAGGCGTGAGGTAAATAAGGTTCTGAGAAACAAACCCGCTTACCAGTGAACCCTGCGAATACACCATTCGGTAATGCAGTCAGACCTAACATCTGCCCATCCGGATAAGAACTTGTATTCTCATCAGGTGGGCCTATCCAATATGTAGAAGGGATAAGCTCTGCCAATTCAGAATTATCAAGCGCATCTGTAGTACTGGCAGTAGCTAATGTCACCTGCTTAACAAATTGAAACTCAGTAGTATTAGAACCAGTATTGGATCTGTATATATTTTTGTGCGTCAGGGTAGTATTGGTACGCCCTGCTCCAGATCCTGCACTGGTCTCCATAGCTGAAATGGTAACGGTCTGTCCATCTACTTTATCGAATACAGTAGAAGCAGCTGAAGGAGGTCCTTCTTCTCCAAAAGTTGACACAAAAGTATAGACGTAAGAAGTACTGTATTTAGTCTGGGTCTTATCATCCATCGGAGTAAGGTCATGAGAACTACCTGCTCCTACTCCTGTAAGGTTAATTGCTGTACCAGCATTAGCATTAGCTGCAGTAGTAGCTAGTTTAACCTTAGGGGAAGTACCTTTAATAACATAATAAATAGTAGCATCAGTAAGACCCGTAATTACTGTACCTCCACCATCGTTATAAGTAACAGGGTCCCCTGTAGTCAAAGTATCGTATTGTGCAGTAGTAAGGGTGATGGTCTCATCCGCTACTATTACAATAGACGCACTTGAACCATTAAAAGTCATAGCTGTCCCTGCTACTGTAGTACCAGTTACTGCAGTAGTAGGAGCAGCAGTAGGGGCAGGAATACCTAGTCTATAATAACTTCTGGGATAAGCTCCTGATCCAGCAGCCAGTAACTGTGTTGAACTGGCCATCCTCGGGAAAGTGTCCCCGGTCCAATACAAACGATCCAACGTATCTCCGGGAATAGGCCCAGGTAGAACATCAACTGTAGCGGTCCACTCGAACCAATACGTACTCCCACCAAAATCATACTTATATATAGAAGTCCTATTTACAGCATTAAGATCCGCTGTCTTACTATTGTTTGTAATAGGAGTTAATCGGCCGCTATCCAGGATTACATTCTGTGCAGTCTGCCCCATCCCCTCAGCCAATAGGCGTGGGGAAACCTGCGGAGCTATCCCTCTGAAAGTTCTAACCTTGAAATAGGCCATGTACTTATCTCTAATAAGTCCCGGTACGAATCATCTCTGTCAGTTCTTTGGCTCTGTTACCTACCTGCCCTGACCATCGAGAGTCCATAAACTGAGCCGCTGCTTCACCCCAATCACCCTCAGACATTGCTGCAAGCGCCTTCTTGAAGGCCCTCAGGCGCGTCTGCCCAAGGTTAAAACTGATGTCGATCATTGCGTCCTGACGGACCTCATCAAGACCCGCAAACCATTCATACTCAGAATCAAGTTCACCAGACACACGATCAATATCATTTTGAAGCAAGTAATCAACTTCATCATCAGAAAGTCCAAGGCCTCCTGCCTTGTCAACATTCCTACCCACTCCTATAGTCACCTTGTTTTCAGAGCAATGGTAAGCATGAGACTCAACACCTTCATGCCTCTTCAACATTGCAATAAGCTTGTCACTCATTTCTGTTTGGCCTTTCCAATGTTAAGTGCCAAAAGATCAATCAGCTTATAGAGCTTGCCAATCCAGATGTCATCTTTCGGCGTAGGTGTCGATGCCGCTATCAGGCTTGCAGCAGTGACGATCATCGTCACCACACTAATTGTCGTCATTATCGTGCCCATACTTCTCTCCTATCCCACTTACTCAGTACCTTCTACTATTTCCACTTGTTCTGGTTCAACTGTTTTAATCTTATCTGTTTTAATATTGGCTCTGATTTCATTGGATATACTTACTTGAGCTGCCTGACTCTTTTTTAACTGATAAGACAACTCAGCAATTTCATTTTGAAGTTTTACCAGCATATTAAAACCTTCAACTACTCTGGGAGTTAAAGACTCAACATCATAGGCACCCTCGCCAAAATTAATGACTTGTACGCCATCACCGTCACCATTAAGACTCATAAACTACGCTCCTTCCAACGCAACAATTCTTGCCTCAAGCTCCTGAATGGTTTTGACCAACAAAGGAACCAGCTTGCTTTGGTCTATTTGCTGCATTTCTTCCGCGTCTTTTTCACCAGTAATCGCTTCTGGCACTACGCTAGATACTTCATGGGCGAGAAAACCATCTTGCAAGGCATTAGTTTCATCTGCTATCCAATTAAACCTTGCTGGCTTCAACTGTTTTAATCTTGTTGTGGCATCCCATGAATAGTCCACATTTTCTTTTAATCTGTAATCTGAAGATGTGTTATACGTTGTTGAAGATGAACCCGTTACAATCGTGCCGACTTCACCACCACCATTCGTATGTTCAAATGCAATCGCTTTAGAGTTTGCTCCAACTTCTCCAACAAAATTTCCGTGTCCGTTTGCGCCAGAAGATGAGTTGTATGCTATCCGACTATTTGCATCAACCATCAGGCCACCGCTTGTAGCGGTAACAATATTGAATCTTCTATTAGCCTGGTCATATTGAATATAACCATCATAAGCAGAACCGCTATCACCAAAGTAAATAGCACCACTACTTGATGCGCCTGATAAAATACTTATTCCAGCATTTCCAGAGCCTTCAACTACTAATTCATCTGCACCACCATCAGCCGTAGCTCCACTGTCAGCACTTTTAACATGAAGGTTACCGTGTGGAGCAGTTTCTCCTATTCCTACTTTTCCATCGCTTAACACCGTCATTTTGACTGCAAAGGTTATGTCCGCATCAGCACTTCCCGCAGCCGCGGTAGCAAAGTAATGGGCCCCGTTATATTGTTGATAATAACTAGCCTCATCTGCGTTGATATAAGTCCAAGCGTTACCTGAGTCTATGTAGGCGTTATGAGCTAGCGTGAGAGATTTACTTGCACCAGCGGCAGCATCATTGACTAAAGTACCGTTAGCAAACTGAATTGCCGAATAATCCGCGTGCCAAGCATCTGGGGTACAGCCTATACCTATGGTGCCATCATTCGCGACACGCATTCTTTCTGTAAGTGATCCACCAGTTGCAGAAGTATTAAATAGTATTGCACCACTATCTGTCGCCCCATCCGTCTTTGCAGATATACTGGCTAAATCTGTTGCAGTATTATTACCGAATAGAATATGACCTACTCCTTGATCGGTATTGGAATCATTTCGTCTGATTTGTATTCCATGTCCACCACCAGAAGCAGGTGTTTCTATTTGTAATAAATCGGTTGTATGGCTTGCCGTGTCTCCGATTAAAATTTTGCCCCCATTAAGAAAAGAATCAGCGTTTGAAGCTATCCGTATAGTTTCAGTTCCGCTTGAATATAAACTTAAAAACCCTTCATCTATATCCGCCCCACTATTTCCCCAGTTACCCAGAGAAGCTAACATTTCATCCGCTGAGCTAACCCTAAATCTATAGCCATCTCCTTTTAATTCTAGTTCATCTGCGGGAGCCGTAGTTCCTATGCCTACTTTGCCATCGCTTAACACCGTCATCTTAGTGGTGTTGTTTGTCATTATATGAGCGGCGGTAGCGCCGATGCTGCCGAAAACACTTGCGTATCCTAATGTGCTGCCAGCTAAACCACCGCCAGTGTTTCTTTCAGTTCCGCAAAGTGTGTGACCGCCATCATTGGAAATTCTAATGTGGTCAACTGCGGTTCCCGCCCCAGAAAGGTGAATCTTTCCATACGACTGACTTGCTGTTCCGCCACCTATTTCAAGTCCAGATACGTTTGTAGCCGCAGTTCCAGTAGTCTTTCCTGTAACTGCTAGCGTTCCGCCTACTGTTGCGCCGCCAGCAATAGCCGTTGTTGAACTAGCAACCGTAGAGTTAGGCGTTAATGTTATCTGATCTACTTCAGACCCTGAGATGTTACTTTTAATACTAAGTGTCTGATTAGTATTAGTTGTGAATCTCCACTCATCACCAGCATCATCAGACTCATCACATTGTAATGCTAATGAAGCTGTTTCTCCCTCAGTTCCTTGTATGGCAAAAACATCCGTATTGACATTAACATTACCCGTCCCATTGGGAGTTATAATTAAATTGCCGTTGGAATTAGTAGTCGAGATTGTATTGCCGTCTATAGTAATGTTATCTACAACAACCCCTGCATTGGCTGTTACTACGCCCGTCACATTCAACGGCTTGTTCATATCCCAGCTAGTCGTAGCATGGGTATAGAGTAAAGTAGCTGAAGCCCCCCCAATTGTTATACCCGCACCATTGGCGGCTGCTGAGTCAGCAGCGTCAGTCGCTATAGAGAAGTTCAGGTCATCTATAGCAACTGTGGTTGAATTGATTGTGGTCGTTGTGCCGTCAACCTGCAGATTTCCTGCAATGACAACCGTTCCTGTGTCATCGCCATGTGTTGCAGGGTCAATAGTAAATGAAGCTGGGCCACGTAAATAACCTGTCGTGGTGGTGTTGCCTGAACTTATGGTGCCAACAGTGATGTTTGGCGTACCTGTTAGTCCTGTCGCATCACCTGTTAATGGCCCTGCAAATGCGTCTGCTGTTACAGTGCCATCAAAGAAAGCATCTTTAAACTCTAATGAGCTTGTACCTAAATCTATCTGATTATCTGTTACAGGATATAATGCTGAAGCTGTTAAAGTTAGTCTTGCAGCGTTATCCGCTTTAAAATCAATCTCATTAGCCGTACCGAAATCAATAGCTGTTTGAGAATCTTCTCCTATAATAAGATCAGTAGCATAGATAGATGTAATGCCTGTCTGGGCAGCATCAACTGTGAATGTAAGGTCATACGGATCTCCGTCTGAACCAGTAGATGTATCTGTCCAGTTTGTAGTGATACCAGAACCAATAAACTTAACTTCTTTTGCGTCTGAGATAGCAACTTCAGTTCCATCATCATCTTCTAGTTGGAAAGATGACATTGAACCAGAAGAAGCCCAAGATATATCAGTTCCATCACTAGTTAATACATAGTTTGCTGAACCTGCTGCTAGAGCTGCAGGATCACCTGATGCATCACCATAGATAATTTTGCCTCTTGCGAGTCCAGCCATCTTGGCTAGCGTAACTTGATTATCTGCTATATGAGCAGTATCAATACTTCCATCTGCATAATGTTGTGAATCAATAGTGTCATTAGCAATACGTGCTGCAGCAATTGAACCACTTGCAATATTTGAAGCGTTAAGTGCGGAGAGATGTAAACCAGAGCCAGAAAAATAAGCAGTAGTTAATGTGCCTGTGTTTGGGTTATAGGCTAAATCCCCATCAAATTCTAAGGCATGAGTCCCAGTAGACCCACCAGCATCCGCAACAAATACAATATTATTACTTTCGGAAGTACTCTCGTTATCTGTTATTGTTACTGTGGTAGCAACAGTGGCTAGGGGCGCAGGATTAACCAAATCGGACAGTAGAGCAGCAGTAACTCGTAGCTCTACAGAGTCTCCAGAGCTAAAAGCTCGAGCTGAAGTGTTATCTTGTGCCCTAACGATAGTCAGATCATTACTACTACGAGCCGTAACCTTGACTACCTCGTTATTGGTCCCATCAAATAACGTTGCATAAAAATACTCAGCCCCGGTTAGGGTGGGGAAGACCGACCCATCTGCTACCGTAGTGGAGGTAGCAGAGTTACTTAAACTCCCGGAAAGAGTAGTTTTAGCATTATTAGTAAATTTAACAGCCATCCTACTGACCCCTTACTAGAAATTAGCTGACTGTAACGGTCCAGGTAATCGTCATTGCATCAGATGAGCCTTTATTCACTACAGCAAACTCAGTACGGCAAAGTAAAGTTCCACTGGAAGAGGCATTTAATATACCCGCCTCCGTAAGAGCCGCAGTAGCTGTACCAGCTGGGAAAGTAGCTACGTAAGTAACCACAGCAGCTGAAACAGCAGAAGAGGTTAAAGCCACCCTCCCACTCTCTGATTGTAAAGCTGTATCTCCTGCTGCAGGATCAGTAGTACCTGTACCCACAGCCATATGCGTCATAGCCGCCGGGCTATTGGAAGTGGTTTTTAACATACTAGAAGCTACAAATCCTTTACCTGCTGTTGTAACCAGGTTATCTATCTCCTGTACGACCTTCCCATTGAGAGCTATGCTTAACTTACCTGTAAGCTTTAACCCATCATTTATATTAGACATGGCTCACTCCATCAATTTAAAACACTGGCATTCAAAACGGCTGAATTGAGTACCCTACCCACTACTAAATAATTCAAAGATTCACTCATTGTAGCACTATCGCTTTCGGCGGAAGCCAAGCTAAAGGCCGTGCTTTCAGCCATAGAGACTACATTTCCTTTCACCATAGAGACATCTGTCTTTAGCGCATCTGAAACCGAGGAAGTATCGTCCAGGGTAAAGGCATCACTGATAGCGCGCTGGTAAGTCAAAAGTAGACTTGCACTATCTGACATACTTAAGGTGTCAGACTCGGCCGTACTGGAAGCCAAAGCTATAGCCTCAGATATTGAGACAGACTCAGATTTACCCAAAGAAGCTGACCAGACAAGAGAGTCCGACAAGCTTGATGTGTCAGAAGCCGCTAAAGAGACAGAAAGAGCAGCCGCCTCAGACATAGTCGCTGAATCTGCTTTAGCTAAAGAGGTACTGTGCGATAGAGCCTCAGACAAGGTTACTGTTAACGCATCTGAACTATCCTGAAACGCAGTAAAATATAAATTTAAGGTGTCAGGATCAACATAAATATCAGTAGCTATAAGATTTATATAAGAAGTAATAGCTTGAGTGTTGGCATAGACAAGAACAGATTTCGCATGGGTAAACGTAGAGACTGACTCAACAGAATCAGTATCCAGTATTGACCTAAGATCAACGTAATCAAGTATTGCTTTAAGCGCCATTAGTCAAAATCATCCCGCACTACAAACTTAACGAGCTCCTGTACAGTTTGTATAGCACTGCTGGAGTTAGTGAACTCTATCTCCCCTTCGTAAGTACCGGACGCTGTCCAAGTGCCTGAAGGGAAAACGGCCTTACATACACCATTGGAAGCATCAGTAAGACTCATGGTAATAGTGGACAGAACCGTAGTAGTCCCAACTTCACGGATGCGCAGCCTCACTGTGCCACTTGTCAGGTTTATAGGGGCCCAGGTAGAAGAATCCTCTGCATCCAACGTAGCTCCAGAGGCCGCTGTATTACTGTCCCTTAGGGTAAAAGATAGCTCAGGGAGCGTGTCCCCGACTACCAATTTTACTGTTGATGAATAAGCCATAATTTGTCTACCTCTACTACAAAGTTGCCACTACAGGCATATAATCTTTCCATCTGGCATCGCCTGTTAGAATATCACCAACGCGTTCTAAAGTAGGCCCTCCAAGCTCTAACCCAGGTATACCTCCATATGTAGGACCTCCAACAAACGGTAGCATAAGCGTATAAGGACCAAAGTAACCTGCCCTATCTACTATCTCCCCTGTGTATTCCCACCAACCCATACCATTAGTCCGTAATTTATCTTCATTGCCCCCGCCTGCCGCCCATTTTATACGTTCTCTTAGCTCTAGTCCGACCATACTCAAAGGGAGTAAAGTTACAGCCCCTAAAAGTAAAGGTACCGCTGCCATAGATATCTGACCTGTCTCAGAGTACCTATTCTTCATCTCTCGGAAATGACCTCCAAGGATATTCTTACCGTAAGCATAGAAGAAGGACTTCAGCTGCCAGATTAAAGCGGTATAGGGGTTAGAAGCCCAGACAGGTCGTTCTGCTGCATTGGGGCGAATAATGGACTCATCCACGAATCTGCCTAACATTTCTCGAACTCTTCTTCCTTCAGGAGTATCAAACCTTCGGTTATTTTTCTCCCAGACCATAATATCTGCTCTGGGATTGGAACTAACCCCTGCCCCTAACTCAGCCAAGTAACGAGTATCCAGTTCAGTACGTCCCTTGGCATGTTTTAATAGGAACTGTTCCCCCATACCTGCAGCAAAGGTACGACTAAATTTTGTAAACCATTCGGTACCAGTCCATTTGAAGAATAAATCTGACCCTTTCCTGAAGCCTTCGGTCATATAGTTCATATCAACAGCATTGATATACATGCTGCTTATAGAGTCACGACTAATAACCCCCAATTCACGAGCAAACTGTTGCATCTCAGAGGGGTTCTTAAAGTACCGTGTTAACTGACGCGCTGCTTCAGGTAATGCACTGAAGTTCTTAGAACGCAGAACAGGCCCTGCTAAATCAGGTAAAGAAGCAACCATGGCAAAAGTAAGGTAAGTAACAATATTCAGGAACAATAGCCCACTATTAATGTTACGCATATAATTCTTCATGCCTAATCCGGTTCTACCCAGCATAGCCATTACCGCATCTCGAGCCCCTTGCCTGTCTACAGGATCCTCAATACGGTTTATTAGAATCTCCATGGCCCTCCAGCCTCTAACTTCCTGTCCTGACTCAACTTGCTCAAACCCTCTCCTAGGTTTGCCTTTATCATCCAAGAGCGCAGTTAAATCTCCTGCCCGTACCGTAGTCCGGACCAGCCGGTTATATTCAACCCGCTTGACCATATTCTCTACATATCTATGTACTGCCTGCTCGGGTGAAATTAAAAGCCCAATATCAGGTGAACCTTCCGGATTAATCTGCCCGTTTTCATCTACCCCCCTACGGAAGACTTCATTAGGTATGTCTCTAAATAATTTAACTCGTTCTGCTGCCATGCCCAACGAATAATCAGACATAGAGTCAACTGCATCCGTATCTTCTTGCTGCCCCAGCATAGCCTGAATAGCTTCTACTAAAAACTGCTCTTTAGCCTCAGGGTGAGCAGCCTGTAGAATATTAAGAAGTTCAGCCTGAGCATCCTTATTATTTTCTATCTCAGATAGATTAAAAGTCCGGCTAAAAAAGTTGGTACGCCTGTGGATATTAGGATTACTAGGTTGTACATAAAGATTATAAAACTTAGCTTTCCATTCTCTGATTCTCCTGGCTTGTGGGGATAAGTCCTCTGTAGCAACTGATTCTTGCTCAGCTTCATACAAAGCTTCCATGAAAGCAGCTTGTTCCTCGGCTGTAGGATTAGCTACATCTTTTGCCCCCATAGCACGATAAAAATCTTCAATAGTCCTATTAATACGCCTTGTTATTACATTTAAGTACCCAGGATTCTCCTGAGATTGGGATCTGCCATATAACATTAAGGCAATGATGCGACCTTCTTCCCCCATACGCCGTAAATAATTATCAGCAGGAGCTAGTAACCAGGAAGAAGCCCAATGTTTTCTATCAGAAGGAAGTAATTCCTGTACCTGAGATAAGATTTTCTTGGATAGAGCGTTCAGCTTCCGCATATTCTTTTTGCCTATAACCCTCCCTGCCTGCTCATTCAAAGTATCCGCCATATTACGAATAACCACCCTGTTATGGGCAGTAAGCGGAGTCTCCTCAGGGTTAAGACCATTCTTATAAGAAGCTACTATTTGATTAATGTAATTATTAAAATCAGGATCAATTCCCCTACCAAATCTCTGTTGAAGAGAACGACGGATATCCTTAAAGAATCTTCTAAGTTTATCCGCAACTCGCTTGAAAAGAGACTCAACTCCATTAGTGGGCTTTCTAGCTTCATTCAGTAACCAAATACCCATATTGTCAGCCCACCACTCCTCCAAACCATACTCACGTTGATACTGCTCTGGTGCGCCCTCAGCATCCCTGGCTTTCTCAAAAGCTCTATTTATCCTTTTCCACACTCCCTTACTATTTATAAATCTACTAATCTCCTGCGTGAATAATCCATGACCCAACTCATGGGCTATAGCTAAGACGCCTTCAGTTATATTCACATCGCTTATAGACCCGTCTGCCTCCCTAGGAAGATTAAGAAGAATAATATCGCGGTCCCCTATAGAGATAATCTTCCCTCGGTTATTAGTCCGATTCATTTCAGCTGCTTTACTACGTATGTAATCGTTAGGGTTACCTACCTCCGTTCCATCTTCTGTTGTATAAGTAGACTCTTCGTTATAGGTAAAATAATTAATCCCAGTAGCATTAGGGCCCTCTAACTCCTCACTGAGTAGAATCCTTACCTTCCTAGAAAAACGAAAGTTTTTATCTATAATTCTCTTAAGGTCTTCAATAAAATTACCCTTTTCATCTCCCATACTAAGAGCCAGTGCTGCAGCTTTTGTATAACTAATCCCAGGTGGAATATCAGATTGTCCAGGAGGAGGAGGAGAAGGAGGAGGTGTAAGTACAAGGTCCTCTCGGGTATAGCTTCCAGGGAGCATCTCTGTTTCCGTAGGGGAAGCCTCGGCCCCAGTAAGTAGTCCGTCCACAATTCCCTTGGCCTTTTCTACGTTAATACGAGCCGCTTCTTGTTCAGTCTCAGTTGTAGCATTTTCTAAGCGTTCTCTAGCAGCCTCTAAAGAGAGTTCGGCTTGTTCTACTTCCCCTGGGGAAACTCTTCTTCTACCTCCTTGTCTGCTCATAGGCCGAGTCATTGGCGCTGGAGGTAACCCTGCGTCCGGATCTACTACATCTAGCGTAGGGGTTAAACCACGCCGTCTTCTATCCTCTGCTCTTCTACCAAATTCCGCCTTTGAAGCCTGAACAAAACCAGGGTCAGCCCCTCCTGACTGCTCCGATCTACCAACAAATTGACCAGGAGCTTCTTCTAACTCCTGTTTTGTTAAAGGAATTCCTCCGCTTCCCTTATGCGGAGCTGTAGCCATTGCCTCCGTCTCACTTAAAGCAACAACTTCTCCTGTACGTGGATCTATTTCTGTTGGTACAGTACCTTCCCCTGGTCTAGAAATTATTCCTGCATAAGAGGCTGGAGAAGCAAGGCCTTGCTCAACTAACAGATCTTCAAGTAATGCAGTACGTTCTTCACTCTCCCCACCATAGGTTTCAGAAAGCTTATAACCAGCCATTGTATCGAGATCATTTTCAAGTGCTTTATACTGATCAGACTTATCTTTGGCTGCCTGTAATCGGGCATCTGCTTCTTCTTGTAATCTGGCATTTTCTTCTTCGAACGTCTCTTCAGTTTTTCCCTGAGGCCTTTGTTTAGGAGTAACAAGAGCTATATTTTGATCATAGTAAACACTTGTAGGGTCAGTCAGAAGTAAATTCTCTAACTCAAGGGCTGTACCCTCGGGATAAAGCTTAAAAGGAGTACTCGCCCGCTGTAAATCTCCCATAGTCTTTAGACCAGGTTGCCATACCCCCTCAACCATACGACCGCCATACACAACAATGGGGGCCGTTTCTACAACTTCAGTAACAGGTTTTCCTTCATAGGTTAGATAACCTCTAGTACTTCTCCTACGCCGGTACTCAGGTGTCCCCCCTGTCTCTGAATCCCTAAGCGTTAAAGTAACTTGCATGAACCCCATAACCAGCTGTTGTCCATATTTAATCTTGGACTCCTCTAACTCTGTCAGAGGTAATAATTTCCTGCCTTCACGGGCTAAATGCCCAGGGTCTACAGCCCTGACTCGTGGATTCCCCTCTGCATCTGTGTCATGTAATTCCCATCCGGGGAGTAGATTCGTTCCCTCCTGATTACCTTTAAAAGCTAATTGGACAGCCTTAGTAACAGCTCGTGCAACTGCTTGCTCTTCTCTGACTTTTGCTTGCTCAGTAGTTTCTTGAGAAGGTACTCCTATTTTGGCAAGAGCTAACCTACCTGGCACATGTAAATCTGTAATAAACACACCACCCGGGTATTCTTCTAGAGCCTTAAAATACGCCTTGATTACGGAATCGGACAAGGTATCTACTTTAGTGAGTATTTGTTCTTCTCCTTCAGCAACAGACCTTTTCCGACCTCTTTCGTCAGTTTCCCAATACACTCTTTCTTCTGGGCTCAACGAATCTAAGAATCTTTGTTTATTCTCGGGACTAGCTTTACCTGAAGGATCCCAGGTAAGTATTACAGGTTCTCCAGTGTCAGGATCGAGAATAGTCTCTCCTCCCTTACCCTTTTGAACTACGTACTCTGTAGGAGCTACTTGAACATCAGCATCAGCAAAATCAAATCCAGCCGACTCTCCAGTAACTTCTCCCCCTTCCTGAAGAGTATCCAACTCCCCTCTCTCAGCAGCCTGTTCCAGAATCTGATCTTCAATCGTAGAATTAATCATGTTCCGTTCACGCAGTACCTGACTAATAGGTACAGGGGCAGGAACTCTATAACCAGGGTTATTTTCGTAACGTTGTTCTAGCTTCTCTCTGATCGTTGGTGCATTTTCTGTACTGGTGGTCTCCTCATGTACAATCTCACCCTGAGGATTAAGTACACGTACAACATAGTTATGGTTAGGTTGCCTAGTTTCAGAGTAACCAAGAACATCCCGAAGCATCTCTTCAGTAGGAGCTTCATTCATCCTCCTGAAGAAAGACTCAGCGGTTAGTTGATCTGTGGTATATAAAGTACCAGTAGGAGTCTCAACCTCCTGAATATCCGGTAACTTAGTAGTCCCCAGATCAAGTTGGGCCTGAGTTGGTGCAGGACTTGCTGCAGTACCTTCAAACAGATCTCGTTGGTTAGGATCTACTTGCTGTTGCTGTTGCTGTTGCTGTTGCTGTTGCTGTTGTTCTAGAGTTACCGGTTCTCCATCAAACAAGTCTAGCTGGGCAGAGTCTGTCTCACGTTGGAATCTAGTAGGTACAGGCCCTCCTTTAGGCACCCAGACCGACCGCTTGGGACTGGCAGGATTTAAAATTTCATCTATTTGGGCGTCAATTTGCTCCTGAGACTCAGGTACATATTTATGAAGGTCTCCAAACAGCTGTGCTCTGACAGCTCTGGCGTATTGGCTCTCATACCCCTGAAGCACCATGTCTCTGGCTTGGGAAAAGACAGAGGCTACAGCACCACCGGCTACTCCTCTACCACCACCAGCTACCGTACCTGCAAAAGCAGCATGTGCTAAACGTAAGTTAGCTTCTGCCTGTGTGTAATCTTCATCAATCTCGAATCGTTGAAGTATCTGCAACCCTTCTTGAGCCGTTTCAGTTACCCCTTCTACAAGCCCGCTCCTACCCAGACCAAGCGCCATATCTTTCGCTAACGTACCTACAAAGCTATTAGCCCCGGCAGCATTTGTTAATCTTTTTAATTCGCTTGCAGTAAGGGTCTCTCCTGCCTTTCGTTTAGCAAGAAGCCCGACAAGCCCTCTCTCCGCTTCACTAAGAGCTTGCCCTGCACGTTGCTTATTAAGAAGCGTACCCAGGGCAGTACGCCTGAGCGCTGTAGTGAACAGGGCCTTAGCAAAAAAGACATCAGATAAACTATCTAAAGCAGCTTGAGGGATACCTAGTATTGAAGCTATAACTGCTTCGTCACGAGTTAATTCTATCCCTGCGTCCTGGAATTCTTGTAAGCTCTGAGAACTACCAACAACATAGCTTTCACTAAAAGCTCCTGTAACTGCACCTACCCTAGATGCACTCCAAGCGCCTTTAACTACTGCCTCTTCTGCTGCATCTAAAACCTCATCACGAGCTTTCCTTTCTACAACTTCTTCTACTATTTCCTTTGCTGCCGCTTGCCCTGACTTACGTACCCCCATAGTACCCACAGACCTTACTGCTGCTGCACCCAGCCCTTTACCTACTAGACCTCCAACTCCGCCTGCCCCAACTGTAGTAAGCATCATAGGAGCTACGCGAGCCGACTCTCCCATCACTTGAGTCCAGAACCCATCGAAAGTAGGATTCTCTAGGAAAGATTCAAAGGTAGGCATACGCTGTATTTGACCAGCGGCCTCTGCATCTCTTATTTCAGCCAGCTTAAGGTTAGCTTGAGCCGAAGTCCCTGAGAGAAGGTTACCTATAGCGCCAAAACGCGCTACATCTCCTTCTAACTGAGCTACTCCTGCCCGCCACTGAGACTGAACGACTTCTCCAGCAGTAGCAGCCCGTACAGGAGCTATAGCTGCTGCTCGCTCGTAGGTCTCTACGTTTCTTTCTCTATCCCGATCTAGAGCTTGCCTACGAGCACTACCCTGTGAAAGAACATTAAATATTGCGCTACCAGCCACACTTAATGTCCCTCATCATCTGCCCATACTCGCATTTTCTGTGGCTTGAGCCAGAATCATAGACCACAATAAATTACCATGGCCAAATTTTATGCTACCAGGAGTAACGTCTATCCCTTTCTGGTTCCCGCCCGACTTCACCACGATTCTAGCGGGCTTAACACCATCTCTATGGTATCCAGGGTGATACAACTGAGATGGATCCGTAATTTGGGAAAGGTGATCATCCGCACCAACATATCCGTATATATCAAAATCTATACCTAAATCGCCTCCTTGTCGCGGTACTTTCCCCCTGGCAAACTCCATAATCTCTCGACCCCAGCTAGGTATGCTCCACACAGCCAGATCATTCTGAGATGCTCCACGTAGTATGACTTTTAGAGCGTTCGTATACGTTGTGCTTAAAGCCATAAACTCTGGCTTAGTAGTACCCATATTATTCCATTGGGCTAATGTATTTAGGGCCCCTGCAAATTGTGGGGAGTTAACTAAATCTTTTACCTGATTCTGCAGGAAAGTGCCCGAAGGAAGGGAAGCGCCAAAGGTAAAGATATCCATACTTTCTCCACCCGGGAACCCACTCTCGAAAGTATGCCATCCTGGATCGCTCGCTCCCGACCTATCCCACCCCTTAGGAAGCTGCTCCATAAGTGAGTTACGATACGTATGAGCATCAGCAGCCGTCTGCCGACTAAGTAGATACTCATCATGGGCCACCTCAGCTTCATGCTGGGTTCTAGCCGCATCAGCAGAATAAATGTCTCGCCAAACATTAACCTGATCACCCTGAATACCCCGAGCTATATTCATCCTATCGAGCTCTCGGTCTTTATCTGCTGTTTCTGCTTGTACGGCAAGCCTGGCAATATCCGTAGCCGCATTAAGTTCCTGTATGCTACGTAACCTATTCTCACTAGCCTGCTGAGCTTGTTCATTCATAGTTGGCCATTGGTCAGAGACTGACTTCATCACCCCTGTTGTGATCATAGACTCTACATTAGGCCCATAGACTGTTCGTTCATCTGGTGACATACCTGCCATAAGAAGAAACCCAAACATACCCCGTTGAGACATGGACATGGCAGTTAAGTCTGCTTCTCCTATATTGGCATCGAAAATTTGACCCGTATACGCTGCAATAGTATCTTGCTGAGGAGTAGTTAGTTGCTCTATTCCCCCTAACTCATCCTTAAAGACCCTACTTTTAGCCCCCCCTTCAATACTAAAACTCTGCGATATAATTTCTGTTATATCGTTGCGGCTAGGTAAATTTGTATTATCAGGATTCCCCAATACATGGTTACTAAGATTAGTAAGCTCCCTTCTCCGTCTAGCCTGTTCTGCTCGAGTAGGCATACTTTTAGCGAACTCAGGATCTTCCATATACTGTCTCGCAAACTCTGCCGGTCCAAGTGCTTGGAACTGATCAAAATACCTGGGGTGATTTAGCATTACCTGTTGTAAAGAAGGCTCTTGTATACCCGTTTTCTCCCCGTATGAAGGGCTTTCATCCGACAGATTAGTAGTATAAAAAGTTTTAATCGCTTCCATAGTCTCCTCAGGAGTCTTCCCCTCAAAAGGCTCTGGAGCACCATACTGATCTGAAAAAGTTATCCGATCTTCTAACAAATAATCTATATTCGTGCCTTGCCTCTGAAGGGCCTCTACCTGTGCATCAGGTAATGGTGGCTGTCTAGGATTAAAACTACGTTGTAAAGTAGACATAGCTCTGTCAATATTACTTACAGACCTAGTCTTAGCTTCTCTTATAATGGACTCTCGCTGACCTTCCGAATAGCCTTCCCATTGCTCTCTATTAAACCAAGGGATACTACCTTCCTCATAAACAAAGTCATCACCCCCCAGTTGCTGTACGACAGCCTCAGGGCCAGCGTTATAAATTTGTTGTAATGTCTGAACGCTATAGGGTCTTTCGGTCCAAGGATTATAAGCACCATCCGTACCATCTGGGCCTGTACCCTCAGTCTCAAAATAACTTGCAGTATCACCAAGATCGAAATCCAGATTTGGGTTTGCAGCTGGAATAGAAACCTGACCAGCTGCGCCTGGTTGCTGTGCAACTGGTTGCTGTCCAACTGGTTGCTGTCCAACTGGTTGCTGTCCAACTGGTTGCTGTCCAACTGGTTGCTGTCCAGTAATTACCCTTCTCCCTAAGGCATCTAGAGCTTGTCCGGGTATCTGCCTATCAGGAGTTCGGTCTACACGCTCTATATTCACATTCGGGTCTGTATCTACCTTTAGCCCACGCGCGGCCGGATCACCTGTTACTGGGTCCTCTGTCCGCTGAAGCGAAAATAGTCGTGCTAGATTCACATTAAAAGCGTTGGGATCTATCTGAGCACTACTAATAGCATTCCGTAAGTATCCCCGCATTTTTTGATCGTATACGCCATCTACCGCTACATTAATTGGCTGTCCGCCTTCAGCAACAGGGACTCCCCCTTCCGTACGAGAAGCTGAATAAACATTACGATGCTGAACATCAGGAGTAATAACCCTACTATTAACCATCTGCCCAGAAACAGGGTCATAATTAACAGCCCCATATGCTTTGGTCCAATCCCCTAAATCAACTCCAGACCACCCCGTAGAATTCATGAAATTAGCAACATAGAAGTCCCTTTCAGCAGAAACATTAGGGTCATTAGGGTCTCCCGGATACCTTCGCTCCGCAATTTTATGAAGCTCCGGAAGACTAAGTGTCATATCCCCAGTTCTAAAAAACTCAAAATTATCTCGCAACTCCTCTGCATTAAATGCTGCTTTAGCATGGGATATAGCGTTTACTGTAGCGTCATAGGCTTGGTTCCCCCAATGGTTACGGGCAGCCTGATCAAGTTCTTGGTTAAGCCTCTGGCCTGCTATAGCCTGATTAGTAGCTTGAGCCGAAGCATCTCGCACTGCAGATAAAAAACTCATAGTATTAAATAGCGCGGAGTATGCGCCCTAGTACCCCCCACTTATTAGCCTTATGTCTAGCCCTGGCGTCGTTATACGCAGCTCTCCCCTGAATCTCTTGCTGAGCAACAGAACCCAATTCTGACATAGCGTTCTGCCTGAACTTAGTTCCGTAATCAATTAAGCCAGTAAGAACCCGCTTGGTATTTTCACGTTGTTGTAGCCGCGCATTAGTAAGACCCCCGGCCAAATCAAGTGCCCCACCACGTTGTTCTGCTCGTTCTAGCTCCTGCTGTTCTACAGGACTCGCTTGGATCCCATACCTGGATCTGGCACGTTCTCCAATACCCCGAGTAATAGCTGTCTCTCGTTCAACAGTTTCGGGTACCCCCTCTACTAAAGACCTATCTTTTAAGAGGGCAAAAAGTTCTTCTTGCTTAGGGTCAAACTCCTGCTTAAACCATTTACGGTCTTCTTCCAGGAGAGAGCCATAAAGTTTATCCATCGTTGCCATTTTAATTACCTAACTTTTTCTAGTATTGAGAAGTTGGAATTGATGTATTCCTATAGGGATCCTGGTGACTAGGGCCAGGAGGAGATCCCCTATATGGTCTCCAGTCCTTTCTGCCTAGGCCCCAGAAACCGGTATCTCCATAAGACCCCCACTGCTGTTGCTGTGGGTCATACTTAAGCCCCAACCCTTGCCCCTGCCAAAAAGTGCCTCCAGAACCAATGTTTCTTCCGCCCTGATCAAGCACCATAGCACCTAGATCTGTAAAGAATCGACCTTTGGCCTGACGGACATACTGATCTCCTCGCAACTTAGCGTTCCTTTCTTGCTGTTGCATCCTACTAACATCACTTAAAGCTCTGGTAGCTGCTACGTCTTGCCCAAGCACCCCTTCCAATACATTAAACTGATCCTGCAACTTTTGTCCGTGAACTGCTTCAGTCTCAGCTTGCATCTGTCCCTCTATAGCAGCAGAAGCCCGTCGTCCTAAATTAGATAAAGAAGAGCCTGAAACTCCATCCCCACGAAAAGTTGGAGTGCCCAGCCCAACCGCAGCTTGGTTTACATCCGCCCCTGCTCTACCTGTAAGAGTGCCACTCGGGTCATGATCAAAGGTCATATCTCGATACTGCGTAAGAATAGGCTCTAGAGTATTTTTCCAATGCTCAGCAGCAGCCCTAGCATCCTGACCTCGAGCCCGGGTCCCAGGGTCAATTTGATACTCATGCTTCTTAGGCCCTCGGCCAGTTAAAAAATCAAAAAGAGCCATTAGTAATCAACCTCCATGCCATACTTCTTATACCGCTTACGGGGAGTTAGACCTACACCTTTATACTTAACCAGACGACGCACACCCAAATCCCCACTACGCGCACGTAGTTCTGCTTCTTGAACTTGTATATTAAACAGCCCTAAGTAATCCCCTGCCGCAGCAGGATCACTCCAATCTCTGGAAGGCATACGTAGCAATCTGTACAAAGCCCCATAGATAAGCCCATCTCTGTAATCACTTGAGAAAGCAGTATCAATATTGGAAGAAGTTCTGGTGGGCTTAAGAGCCACACTTAAGTAGAGCCCATTTGTAGTAGATGCATTAGGAACAGGTATAACCCAAAAAGTGTCCGCATCCTTCTGCAGATAAACTCTGGGGATACTGGAACGGTCTCTCCAATCAGGAAAATTAAGCTCAAGGCTACGAGGGCTTACAGGGTCTAAATCATCACCGTTATGGATCATCCAAAGAATACTATGTACAGAAGTTCCTGTTGGCTGATCAAATTCATATTCATAAGTACCAGAAACAGTACTTATAGGATCTAAGTCCTTAACAAAAGCTTTAGTTTTCTCACAAAACTCAATCGTAGCAGAACGTAAATTAGCCTCTACCACTGAATCTGGACACCCAGGAACATAGGGTAAAAGTTCCTTTATGAGTGAGTCATAGGTAGCCATAACTTACCCCACGGTTTGTTGAGGCAAAACTTGTTGTGGAGCAGTAGGACTATCTGCATTTGGACTAAGTCCCCACTGAGCTCTATCTCCAGCTCCCAAACTAGCTGCAAACAAGTTGTAATGCCCTGTAGCCCTTTGAGCATTCCCCGCAAATTCCGCGTCTTTCAGATAGGCTCGATACAACACAAAATCAATAATGGCGTTCGCAAAAATGTCATCCACATAAATAGTAGCACTTGTATTGGCCAAGTCTGTTGGGCTTCTAGCCGTAACAATCTCTACATACGCATTACCCGCTACCCCCGGGTATACGTAATACCTACGAGGGTCATCCTCATCAAATACATAATGTTTTGGAGTTGTGCCATGGGCTGCATCCCCTGTAACAGTAGGATCATGCCAATTAGGTTCCTGAGTATCCAGGATATCCCTATTTACTAACCTAATTGCCCGTTTACCTGTTGCACTACCCCCAGCAGCAGACATATTACGAACAACCTTTATGAGCCGCAGCGCCACATCCGGTATAGTCTGTTCGGTACCAGTGACCAACTGCACATTAGAATGGTCTGCTGAAGATTCAGGCCTCAAATTAACGATTTCTCGCTGAGCATCATTTATATAGCGCAACAACTCCGCTTCAGGCCAACGTACATTAGTCGTATCCTGAAGAGTATCTTCTATCCTTAAAAGAAGATTAGCGCCTGTAATAGTACCCGCCATTACTTACCCCTCTTCTGTTGTACCCTCTTCCGCTTTCACGTCGCTCTTAGGGGGCCTACCACGTTTTTTCTTAGTGGCTGAAGCTTTCTTCTCCTTAACTTCCACCGCCCCTGCCTGAAGAGCCGCATACCCAAGGTCATCTCCAACCTCACGTACTTCCCCTGCCTTAAGGGTTATAGCAACCCCCCACGTAGTAGCAACATATAGATCTACATCGGATTTAATCTTCAATCTTCTGCCCCTGTACCAAAAAAGGTGGGTGGCCTAATAAAAGGCCACCCACAAAGGATCACCCATCCTAGAGACTTTTAGTATGCAACGTCCAAACGTATCACACCAAAATCTTCAACTGCGCCATTATGATCGCTGTTGTACTTCGGCTTCTTGAACCCAAAGATCTTACCAATGGAGATACCATTCTGGTTTCCATAGTCGAAAGAATCTTCGACAATCTCTGGAAGCCCGATATCGGCCATAGCAAGAGCTTGCGCTCCAACAAATAAGCAAGCTGCGCCATCAATATTGGCGTTCGCTCCCCATTTGTACCCGTTAGATCCAGCATTACCTGATGCACCAGAAGTCGCACCAGATGTGTTAAACACATGCCGGAACTCATGGACCATCACGCCGTCGACCATCAAACTCGAAGAACCTGAGAACAATTGGTTACTCGGTCCTCGAACCCCGGCATTCCTGACGTTAGACAGGAAATCAGAGTCAAGTTTGAGATCAGCCATCACCTGAGGAGATACAAACAAGTGGTAAACCTCCTCATTTCCAGCAGCCCGGATACCCCGGATATAGTTGTCTTTGGCATAAGCCTTCAACGCTACTATAGCCTTATAGTTAAGAGTATCAGCTGCAACTACAGCAGTAACATCTCCCGCTGCCAGAGCAGTGGTGCCTGCATCCCATCGTCTGTGACGATTGGTTGTAGGCGCTGTTACATCACCACCAAACGCAAGATCACCAAGGTTCTGCCCTGTATTCAGGACTGGCCTCAATGCGCCATTGTTCTTAATGGTGTAAGAAACACCAGACAGCGTATTAAACGCTAGCTGGTCGATACGGTCTGCCATTGCGTAAGCAAGTGCATCCCTCGAGTGCTCACGGAAGTTAACAACGGATTTTTGATCGGCAAGTCGGCCTGCGAGCCTGTTTGCGAATCTCAATTGATCCAGCTGTATAACGATATCGTATGCCCGTAGCGCCTCTTCATTACCTTCTAGGGTGTTGTCCCCAGCGATACCATCACCTGTCATGTCGGCAAGAAGGGTAATTACCGCTCTTGCTCCCTTTTCAGACTGAGTAAGTTCAGACACTCTCTGAACCATCGCATTAGGTCCACTACCCGCGAATTGGTTAATAAAGGACATGTTACGAGCAACGCGCCAAAAATCACGAGACCAGATAGTGAGTTGTTCACTGGTCAGTGATGCAAAGTTGGTAGTTGCCATTTTGTATACACTCCAAAAACCAAAAAACGAATATGTAACCGACTTTTGGGGCGATATATACCCGTATACCCTTTATCGTTGGGATACGCTGGCGAAGTTTTTACGAGCACGACCTCGGGTAGTTTTACGCCATACCGGGCGGTACACGTTTTTTAACCTGAGCGACCAGGGTTAGATATCGTTCTAACAGTACGAAGCTACTTCATCGTAGCACAACTCTAGCCGAAATCACCACGCATTCTACGCAAGGTCTCCTCCGGCAAGGCGCTGAATTCTTCATCAGATAAGACATTAATATCCGGGGCTTTATCCCCTCGCTGACTTGTACTTTCTCCTTTCAGAGCAGGCGGTTGTGACTTGGAGGCTTCCATTTTCTTCTTAACCCCCGTCTTCTGCCGACTTACAGCAGCTAGTTTCGTCACATTTTTCGCATTATCCTCCGCAGGTTGTAATAATTCAGGCTGTTTAGCCGCCAGAGTATATTCAGTGGCCTTGGCTAAAGAGTCCGCTGCGGTAAACCCCTGGACCATAAAAGCATCCCTAAGGTCTCTAACTTCCTCAGCCAACTCCCTGTTGAATTGCTCACTATTCTCATTAAGGATTGGGAAAGTCTCCTCAATCTCCTGAGCTTTTGTGGATAACTCCTGTGCTTCCCTGTCCCGCTGGACAGTCTGACCTGTCTGCTGCTGAACTTCGAACATCAAATGTTCACGTTCAGCCGCTCTGATTTCCCCCCTCAATGCAGTCGCTTTTTTAGTCTCTCCATCCAATACCAGCTGCTGGTACTCCTGCTCCTTAACATCAAAATCATACTTAGGAGCTTGGGCCTGTTGGTCCGCTTGCTGTTTATCATGCTCAGCAATCTGCTTCTGCATCTGCTTGTTCTTAGCTAAGACTTCGTCCAGCCTAGACTTAGGAACCATAGGAGCCTTAGGTTTCTTAGGCTTCTCCTCAACTTCCACTGGCTCTACTTCAGCTTCCGCCTCAACCTGTGTCTCTACTTCAGGTTCAGCCTCGAGCTCAGCTTCCGGTTCTGCTTCGGCCTCCACTTGCACTTCTGGCTCAGGCTCAGGCTCAGGCTCAGGCTCAGGATCAGGTTCGGGGGCTTCTTCCGCAGCCTCCACCGGCGCTTCTGCAGTTTCTTCCTCTACAGGAGGCGCTTCCTCCTCAACCTCATCAAAATTAAGATTTACCTGAAAAGACTTAGCCTCTTCTTCTGAGACAAGATCTGCCCCTGGCATACCTTTGAATTCAATGTCCATCTGTTCCTTAGCCTCGGCCATTCGCACCACCTCCTGTAGGTTTCATAGCGGCAACAGCAATCTTTGATGCTGCTTGAGTTTCAGTCTGTCCAGTTCTTACCTGATTAGTCATTTCTGATAACCTCTCACGTAAGCCCAATTCTTCTTGCTTCATGGCCATCTTACTTTGTAGCTCTGCTACCTTAAGTTGAGGATCGGCCCCGGTACTTTGAGCTTTAGCCATATTAAGCTGCGCCATGGACTGTAGTTGAGCTATCTCTGCTTCCAACTTTCCTATCTCTAACTGTACTGTCTGAATAGCAGCTTCAGCCTGGAATTGTTGCACCTGTGCCTCCGCCTCAGTTGGGGGTTCTGTACCCTGCATTACTCGTATTCGTTGAGCAATTTCCCCCTTACGAGCTAAGTGAGAGTTTTCAACAATAAGGTCATCAGGGATAGGAACTCCGACTTCACGTAACGCAATAGCTTCTGCAAACTGCATTTCTTCGAAGTTATCCCTGTTAGGAGCAGTACCAATAGTTACATCGTACTCCCCTAGCGTTAAATCATTAATAATGACTCCTTCAGGCGTCATCTGATTTACCACCATAGGCTCACGCTCTTTCATAGGATCCTGCTCATTCGTAACTTGAAGTAAGCGTTCCTCTGTGTAATACGCCTGAACCAGATTAAGTATCTTCTCTGCCAAGTATTGTCGGGTCTTAGTCAGGTTATCCAGGGGCACTTGTATCATCAAGGCCCCACGATTCTGTTTAGCCTGTATAGCTACCCCTGAAACCTCAGGGCTATCTGTACCAAGCATCGCATCACTAATACCGCTAATAGTCTTGATATTCAGTGCTGCTTTCTGACTTATACGATCCAGACCGCTGGGGATCTGATTAGGTGGAATTTTTGCCGGTGGATTGGACCCTCGGTTGAACTCCAGTACCAGCCCTGTCTCCGCTCCATGCTCCTCCAGATCATCGGCATTCATACCGTTCAAAGATCCGGTCTCCACGATCCAGCCGCTATTGGCAGTGGTATTTACAATGTGGAGCTCCTGGGAACTGATTTTGTTCAACTGCTCCTGCGGAGAGATCAGGTTACGTACCATCCCGAAAGGTCGGCCACGCCGCCAGTAAGGAAAGTACGGAACAAGAGTAAAATGGTCATAAGGAGACCATTCATCGTGCAGTACAACCAGATCAGCTGTTGTAGTCCAACGTACTTTCCTTACTGTCTTTGTAAGAATCTCCAACCCAAACTGATCAGCAAACTGCTCACGTTTACGTTTACCCCAGTTATAGGGGATCTCACGTAAATCACCCGTCAGGGAATCCACAAAGAACATGCACTCCTTCAGTCGGTAATATTGACGTTCAACAACACGGACTGAACGCAATGCACGATTCTCTTCAGGATTAGTTGTATTACCTTGGTTGTACTCAACTCCAGTATGGGTATTACCGTACCGCATCTCCTCATACTCAACAGAGTCGGTACCTAACACAGAGCCCTGCTCAATTGTAATGCGTAACCTATCGGCTTTCTTCTGCCCATAGGTCTCTTCAATCTCATCAAGGCTCATCCACCTTGTCTCAAAGACTTCGTTCCACGTACGCGGGTCATAGTCCTTGGCATCAGGGTCTATAAGAATATCCAGAGGATCTTTAGCTGTTAGGCGTACTTCACCCTGAATATGATCATCGAAATCTACACGTACATCGAACCAGCCACGATCCTGTATCAGGCCATCCGAAAATACCTGAGCTTCAACCCATTCAAGCTTGTTATTGTCTGAAATCTGTATAAACAGCTTATTCAGGACATCAGCTACTTCCTGCTGCCCGCGCCCACGAGGCTTGAAGTTAACATCCATCCTGCGTGTACTTTGCTCACCCAGGACCGTATTAATTGTAGGAAGGATGGTATTAATGGTCAGGGCAGGACGGCCCTGGTCATCTAACGAAGAAAGATCAGCCGCATCCCACTGTTGCCCACGGTAGAACGCATCACACTGCTTGGCTATCTCTATATAATCCTGGTGCCCATTGTCACGGGCTCGTACGTAGGAAGCCCACTGTTTTTTAGCTAATTCATGCTCTTCCGCTTTTGATAATTTAGCTTTAAGTTTTTTAGCTGCCATTACGCACTCATCGCAGTTTTTGTATTACTTCCCTTCGCTATGTGACGTAACTTATCGCGCCAAGAAGGAACATGTTGAACGGGTTCAAAGTAAGTTGCAAATTCAGTCATCATTAGGCCGATCCATGCCAGGGCATCCACCTGGTCATCATGTACACCATTAGGGAACCGGAGAAGTTCGGCCAACAGGGGCCCTACCCACAAAGGCTCCTTCGGAAAGTATACCATTCCCTGTTGCATACGCCCCTGAATCGCACGGGCTCTAGCTTCCTTGTCCCTTCGGCCAGGCTTCAAGTCGCGTACATAAGCCTCATAGAGCTTCCGTTCCCGTATACGTTTCTCAAGAAATGGACCGAGGGCCATCTCTATATGACTCTTCTCTACCCCTACAACCCCGGGACGCCATGTTTCGTACAGATCCAAAATGCGCTCCACAAGCTCAAATCCATCCCACTTCCCACGTACGCAGTCCACTACGTAGAGCTTGTCGTACTCATCCACCCCCACGACCAGCCCTACTGAATAGTCGTTACGTTCCCGCTGCCCAATGGCCAAGTCCCACGCGCAGTAGTACTTGAGCTTATCGTAGTCCAGATCCGCCTCATCATAGTAGTTGACCATCTCCCGAGTGAAATAATCACCCTCGTCGGCCACCGGATTCTGTTGATACAACGCGGACCAGTCCCGAGGGCCAATGGCACGGCGAATCTTGTCCAGAGAATCTGAGTTATACCTCTCAGGGTGCAGGGCCTCCCCTTCACTCCTGAACGCTTCATCCTGCTCCGCAATCGCCGGGTACTTGACTACTTCCCACTCATCAGCGCCATCGGCCGCCGCAAGCAGCAACCTCCCCGCCAAATCATCATCGTGCCACCGCGTAAGAATTATGAGTATGCCCCCGCCGGGAGCCAGCCGTGTGTACGCCGTAGAGGTGTACCAGTCCCAGACCGCATCACGGTTGTATTCGGACTCCGCGTCCTCTCTGTTCTTAACCGGATCATCAATTACAAGAACATGAGCTCCCTTACCTGTAATACCACCACCCACACCTGCAGCCACGTAACCCCCACCTTTAGTGGTGAGCCACGCTTCAACGGACTGTGAAGTGGGGTCCAGAATCGCCCCGTTGAAAATGTTCTTGTAATTGGGCTCTCTCAACTGGTGGCGTACCTTACGGGAGAAGGACATCGCCAGAGAACCAGAGTATGAACAGCTTATAAACTCGTGCTCTGGGTTTCTACCCAGATGCCAAGCGGGAAACGCGACACTGGCCAGAGTCGACTTGCCATGTCTGGGGGGCATGAACAACATCAATCTGGGGGATTTACGCGCTACTACATCTTCACTGAACTGCTCCAGCCTCTGGCAGATGTCCTTGTGCACCCAACCTGCTAGATAATTGGGATCGAACCGCTCTACAAACGGCAGAACATGTTTACGTGCAAGTGTACGCAGTGCAAGTTCGCGTTGTGCAGCAGCCTCCTGAGTAAGCTTCTTCTGTTCTTTCTTAGTCAGGACGGGCTCAGGCGGCTCCAGCTTCTCGGCCTCATCTGCTTTGCAGTACACACAAAGTCCGTCGTCAGACGGAAATAATGTACTGGGGTGCAGCGCCTTACATCGAACACATTCTGTTTTTGGGACCGTCACTCGGGCATGGTCCCTAAGACAGAAGAAATTGGATATCTAATATTTACAGGAGGGCCCTCATCCCCAATATATGCTTCACCTAGCACCTGACCTATCATTTGCTTCCACCCATACGTACCGGGGGTATTAACATTTTCTGACTCGTCCGTAAAATATCCAGCAAGATGATCAGGATTAAAATCCCTGTATAGTTGCCTAGCTACTGCTATTGCTTTATCAATTTTTCCTAGACCTCGGTACCGTTCAGAATACCCTTCATCAAAATCGTAAGTATCGGTAATAACCCTCTGGTCAGGAGAATCTAAACTATAAGTAGCCCGGCCCAGAGTAGTACCTACCGGAGGACCTGTATACGACTCCCTACTAATGTAAGGGTTAGTAGCTTCATACTCATGGTATTGCAAATCCCCGCTACCAGATTCCAACCTTTGTATCTCTTCCGCTACCATGCTCGATCTTTGATCCTTCTCAAAAATCATATCCCTATAAACGTCCATGTCTTCATCGAGCGTGATAAGCTTCTCACGAAACGCTTGAGAGCCTAGTTCAAATATATTGTGGGCACTATCTTTTCGATCTGACACCTTTTCGAGCTGTAGTCCCGCATCATCTAATGAACCCCCATACCTAGCCAGCAAATTCCCATATAGTTCTCCTTTTCGCGTCCCTTCTGCCCCTCTATACTCTATCCATTCCGGATCAGTTCTAGACGCTTCTTCGAGTTGGGGAAGAAGCCTAGGTAAATTGTCCACAGTTCTCTGAGCTCTCCCTATGAAACTTCTTAATTCTTCTTGCTCACCTCGTAGCCCCCCTAGCCGCTTCATGTCAGATGCCACGGATCGTTGTATTTCACTTTCCATCTGGCCAAGCTCTTCACGAGTAAACCGATCTTCAGTAATCTCCTTACTCCTATCACCTAATAGAGCCTCTAAGAAAATACGGGCATCCATAGGAACATTTTCCTTCCATGCCTGATCGACTGCCTCTCCCACTGTTCCCAATAGACTAGGCATTATCTGGGCATGGTCCTTAAGGAAGGAGGAACGTAATCTTCTACATCCACATCCATAATGGTATGTATCTCCTTACTCCGTGCATCCAGCTCCTCTCCCGAGTTATAAATGGGCCACCTACCAGCCTCAATATCTTTCTGCCAGTATCGAAGCGCCTGACCCTCAGTCATAGGTTTATTGTTATTGTGCCCCGGTACGAAACTAGGGACCGAGGCATATTTACCTTTATGAGTTCCAGACATAATCCGAGGGCCAACTGTAAGAGCAGTCATGGGCTTACCATTATGGGTAGCCCCTAACCTCAAATTCCCCCTATGATACTTAACCACCCCTCTTTCTTGTGGGGTCAATGTACCTTCTATCTGTTTCGCCACCCGACGCATACTGGGCCAGTCCACGCGCCGTGGGTCCGGAGCAACAACACCGCCCGGAAGAGAACCAAGTGCAGTGGGATGAGGCATTACCTTTTCTTCTTTTTCTTTTTCTTCTTCTTCGCCGTCGTTATTGTCTTCTTCTTATAGGTAGTTACATAGGCTTCATTCTTGTCCTTTGTAGTGGGGTCATCTGCCTTGAACGCCCCTGAAGTAGTTCTAGCCCGGACTGTAACTTCTTCCTTATTAAGAATAGTACGATTAAACCAAGATCTAAGTCCCATCAGTATCCCCTTCTAATCCCCATAGGTTTCCTGGGGCGCTTCTTCTTAGCCCCTACTGCTGCCCGTGCTTTCTTAGCGGCTTTACGCCCCTTGGGAGTGTAAGCAAACTTCTTATTTCCCACTTTTGGCATGGCCATCCCTCCATGGGTCAACCAGATTAGGGTCAGGCTTCACTCCAGGCACCTCGCCTGAATGATCCTTGACCTTGGAGGATTTATCTGTGGCGACGTTCCGCGTTTCCCCTACTTTAGAGGATTTACTCGTATTAATTCCTTTCATCCTTTTTCTCCCCTTTGGGTATAAGGTACTGATTATCCACCCCAGCGATCTTCAACAACTCCTCATCCGGTAGTTTCTCAAGCTGCTCTACCGAATCCATATTGATATTAACCTGCACACCTTTTTCAGGTCCTACCAGCCCGTGTAACCGGCACAGAGAATCTACACACTTAACTTCTTCGGTAGCATTCGCGGACTTACGATGCGCCTCCATATACATAGTGGTAGCAACGGTCCTATCGAACTTGACCTCTTCACGCATTTCATTACGCATATGGTCCAGCAGGCGTTGTACAGGTTCACGCTTGAACACTTTATACACATGTTCAATGTCAGCGTATCCCGCCGCACGACCGGCGGCCGCTTTACTCATGCCCCGTAGATAAAGGAGGACCAGGCGTTCTTCCTGTACAGACAACTGATTAAGCTTGATGTCTGTGTACGGATAATGGGACTGCATCCTGGCCCGATCTTCATCGGTAGGCGGTACTTTGTCCATGGTTGCGCTCATACCTGGAAGGCATTATATGCACAAAAAATTGATTTATAAAAATTTTTGTAGAAATTTTGGTCTATACCACTCACGCAGGGACCTACTATCATCTGCAAGAATCCACCCTTCCCCTTTTCCAAACCCAAGACCTTCCATTTAGGTTTTCAACTTTTGGAACCTTGTCTACGATTTTTACCCCCTCGAAGAGAAGAACAGCTCGCCCCCGGCTCCCTGTACTAGATCACGGTGGTATCTTTTAACTTGTACGAGGAGTACACGTCATGATCGGTACGCTTACAGACAACATTGAACGAGTCCGAACGGAAGGCGACATTGCTTATTCTTGCACGGACACATACGTAGTCACTAACCCTGCCTGGAACAAGCGCCTATCGGAGCTAGAAAACTGGGATACGCTGTCCGGAACTCCTGGATGGGCTGCCAGCTTCATAGCGTACATGGAGGACGAGCTCCTCGCCGCTGCTACACCTACTCATGCTACCGCATATCCCGATAGTGAGTTCCTTACTTGGGACTGTGACGTCAGCGATCCGAAGCTAGGACGCAAGTCCGACCGCTACTACTTCGAAGTTACATGGTTCTAATACTTACTATCACCAGGTGGCCCACCCGGGTCACCTACTATCATCATCACTATAAGGGGAACACCTCATGCTTGATTGGGAAACAATACTAGAGCCTTCTATAAGGGCACGTTCGTTTGGATGGACTGGTGGACGGTCAGAGGGTACGGGCACGAGAGCTCCTACTAAGAGAGACCTACACTTTAAACGTACGGATATGGGACGCCGATCACATGGGAAAAGAGGGCGATCTAAGCAACCTGCTTGGAAAGCTAAATAACTACTATCACCAAGGAACCAACATGAAAAACTTACTGCTAAACCTGCTCACTATCGTACTACTACCGGTATTGGCTATTTACCATGCCTTGTACTGGTTGTTTATAGTTTTCCCTCGTCCCCAACAAATTGGGGTAAAGGAGTACTGTAAAAACCGTCGAAACGAAGTTGAAGACGAGACTTACTGCAAGCACTGCGGTACTCACTATTGGGATGCCGACAGTTCCTGTCACTTCCACAAGAAGTAACTCCGCGCGCCGCGCTCGTTACTATCTTACGCTTTTGAAATTGATCCACTTCCGGGTCAATACAACGGGCATTACGCCCAAAGGAGAGCCAAATGGCTGACGTAAACGCAGTACAGTGGGTTAAGTACCCACAACCTTACAGAGCTGGCGACGAGATCAAGAAAGGCTGGCAGATAGCCGGGAAGCTGGTACCGTACAAGAACGGTAAACCAGGATTCAACATCTACCTGACGCACGTCCCCATGACGTACGACAAGGTGGGTGGAATCATGGTCCCCGCCCGGCTGGCTACCTTCGACATGGACTCGACCAAGAAGGCCAACGTAGAGGTTGACACACCCACACCGTTCGACGAGGTGGACTTCTAATGGCCGCCCGTAAACGGAGCATCCTACGCACCACAAACAATATCCTCACCGGTACCGGCAAGGTCGTATCCGACACGGTCCACTGGGGGTTGTTTGGAATTGGCGCGGTAGCAGCAGTAGCTAAAGTCGGATGGGATGAAGCCAAGCGCGGCTACACCAAGACCGACGAGCTACTATCATCAGCTGACCCGGACGTCCGTGAAGGTTTGGACGAGCCGAAGACGCTCGATGAGCATCACCGGTCGTAATTGACCCTCAACCTTAGACCTGAGCATGTCTAAACTCTTAAAAACTGCTCACTTCCCCTTACCAACCAAAGGAACTCTCATGGATATCTTTAAATCTTTCCTCTGTGGCTCGATCTTTCTTTTTTCGCTTATCTGGACCAGGAACTTCATCGGAGACGTTGTCTACCTCGGTGAGCTACCTAGCTTGGCCTACGCAGTATCAGCCAGCGTCACATCAATGGCTATGCTTGGCTCCATCCTATGGGGCATGAAGATCGCCAGGGACCAGGAACCCGCCCGAAACCGTAGAATCCGCCATCGAACAAGGAGAATCATCCGTGGCTAACTGCACCCACTGTAAAAAACCCGTCAGGGACGACGAGACCGCTGGCATGACCAGGGACGGTAGCTACAGAATGTACCACCCCGGGTGTCGCCCGATGATACAGATGGACCTGTTTCACCCCACCCGTAGCATCGAAGGACGAGAAGCCTTCCTACAATGGGTAAAGTTTCACCGTTGTTAGACACCACCAGGGGACAGACCGCGAGGTTTGTCCCCTTTTTTTTGTTTGACCTGGGGACATGTGTGCGGACTACTATCATCAACTCATATACTACTATCATCGCGAAGCGATGGAGCGACTATGGACCGTTATAGTTCAAAAAAGGCCACTGGATGTGTGTGCCGGGCCCCTGGGCCGTGGTCTATGACCAAAGTCAGCTAGCCTGTACCGGCTGTACCAGGTGTGTACCACGACTTTTGGCGGGTACCGGTACAGCTGGACCGTGGACCGTCACTCGCCTTCAGAGGTTTTTCCCCCTTTTGTACCACCTGTACCGCCATTTTCGGGTTTCTCAGAAATAGCACTTTTAGTGTTTTTAATTTATCAAACTCTGATAACAGAAAAGTAACGGTACAGTTGGTACAGATTCCCTCCAACGCCCACGGTTCATAGTCCTCAGCTGTACCACCACGATTTTAGTGCTGGTACAGGTTATCCACAAACCCTTACCAATCAATAGCTTATCCTGTACCGGCTAAACGCAAGTGCTGGTACAGGCTAACCAACAATCAATGACTTAGCTTCAAGTGGCGTCTCCGCCGCCACTTACTAGTTCATTCTTGTGTCTTTTTTCCTTCATTTAGGAGTCAGTAATGATTGAAATATTCTGTGTATTGATCGGCCTTATAGCTGGTTACCTCTTGGGCGTGACAGACGCACTACATTCTATAAAGCACGGCCATCTCGAAGAGTATGAGAACGTGCTGGTCATTGACTCAGGCACAACCAACAAAGATTCCAAACCGATTCTGTTTCGATAGGAGGTAAGTAGTTCTTTTTGCCAGTTCTTAATGTGAATTCATTCAGTTTTATTAAAACGAGGAGATTGCGTATGAAACAAGCTGAATTGTCCGATATTTACAATAACTATTGTAGATATCCCATGGTAAGAAAGCCCCGGGAGCCCGATGTGCCCCCGGCCGAGGAACCCTTGGACTTTGAGCCCAGGCCCACCGATAGATCGTGGGCCGACGAAGAGTAACGCCCGGCATCCGCCGGCGTTACTAGTTAACGATTGTGTCTTTTTTCCTAAACCAGGCTATGAGGAGGAACTCAGCCATGCCTAAAACTAAAAATGTTGACTTTTTTGACCCCGCCGATGAAGAGACCGTAGAACTCCTGCCTCCGGAAACAACCGATGAGGCAGCCTTCAAGCCGGATACAAACGGCGATCCCGAAGGCTCTGCGGAACGAGCTGAAAAGCCCGCTATCGTGCTTCCGTCCTTCTACTACGACAAGTACGACTTGGATGATGAGGGCAACCCCATCTACAAGCCCGAGGTCGTGGAGCAGATAATGGAAGTCTTCGATGCCAAGAAGGATACTGAAATGTCTTTCCGGGGCGACGCTGAAGCTGTTGATAAACAGATTCTTCAGTACGATGATGAAATCCGGACTGTTGTTAGTGGTCTCCTTCCGCTTGTCGAGACTCAGCCACAAGCAACAGGCATCAGGATCCTGCAGTTGATGACCGATACTTGGTCTGAATTCTGCAGCCGGGCTTGGGAGTATAAAGCTTCCCAGGCGACCTTGAAGCTGGATGCAGAACTACCTGATTGGTTCGTCCAGCGAGAGGAAGAGTTGATGGCGGTAGCCCGTAAGGCGCGCCTGATACGAGACGCTGTTGATACCATCGACGAGCAGTTTGGCTTGAGTAGCACAAAACTAGAGCGTTTTCGTGTACTGGCCGCTGTTGAGCGTCGGCAGCAACGACTGGCAGAGTGGAACTACAACAAACATGCAGACAAGACCGGGCAGGTCTCGTCCCGCATGAATCAAGCCACAGTTGAGCACTGTGAAACCATCTTTGCCAGCGTCTAAAAGCTGACGTGGTACGACCTGAGTACGTCGAAAAAGTGCTCACTAAATTCAACCTTGACCTAAGTAACATGTGTCTACTTCCGGGGTAGCAGTCATTAAACTACTTGCGACCTGAGCATGTCGTATCTATCTGCTCATTTCCCCTTATTTTCATACCAGGAGAGGAGTCCATGGTAAATAAAGAAACAGTCATCTTTGATATTGATGGCACACTAGCGAATATCGAGCATCGAACGCACTTCGTCACTGGCAAGAAGAAGGACTTCGATGCCTTCAACGAAGCTATGGTCGACGACGTCCCGAATGAGCCTATCGTCAGGCTGCACGATGCTCTGGAGCTCGACTTCCAGATTATCTATGTCACCGGACGGCTTGAACGCTACCGTGAGTTAACCATTGACTTCTTAATGGACATTGGTAGACACATCAGATATGAGGAGGTTTTGGAAATTCATCTTCATATGCGGCCAGAGGATCAGCGGTACCTGCCGGACTACCAGGTTAAGCAGGAGATACTTAATTACATTCTGAAGTTCATTGACAAGAAGAACATCATTTTCGCAGTCGATGACCGTCAACAGGTAGTCGATATGTGGAGATCCAACGGCATCACAACATTGCAAGTTGCTGATGGGAATTACTGAGATGAAACAGCGTTATATGCAAATAAAAGGATCAGGAGCGATACTGCTTAGTCTTCAAACCGTGGAAATTCTTTTAGCTTTCTATGATCGCGTTAAGGATATGCCCAACTGCAAGGAGATTGATGGATACAAGACCCTTAGTTCCATCATGGAGAAATGGCGCGAAAAACACATGGGGGTTTGTGAGTTCTGTGAGAAAGAGATGCCACTACGGTCGGGTGGCAAAAGATTCTGTTCCGATAATTGTCGAGCTACTGCCTACCGATTAAGAAAAAAAGCAGAAAACGATCCTAGTTTGTCTTTTGAGGATTTGAAAAAGAAACACTTAGAGCGCCCGAAATTTCAAGAGACCGTAAGAGAAAGGTCTTTTAATCGGACGCTGAAAGAACTTGAAAGGCTTACAGAAGAGGATAAAGACCGGTTGCGGAGGAACCTTCTCTTATGACGAAAATCAGAATGAATGTCAGCTCTCTTTCTCGTAAAACGACGAAGAAGCTGGAAAAAGTACGTGAGACGAAACAACGTTTATTTAATACGAGACTAGGAGAGGAGTCCATGTCACAATATCTATCCCAAGCTTCAGACGATGGCGCTGATCGACACGAGCAGCAATTGAACGAGCGTAGAAGACAGGAAGACGAGAGCCCCATTGAGGTATTCCAGTCAGCCATCTCTAACTTCCTCAACTATGGAGCCAAGGATCGCATCGAAGCTATCCGGTGGTTCATAGATGCAGAAGCCAGTGCGAAGAACAGCGGTCCAACCGCTAGATGGCTCAAGAGGTATCACACAATGAGCACTTTAGATCAGTTCATGGAAGCTCAAGGGCTCTTTGAAGATGAGTGCAACTTGTTTACTCATCGTAGAGAAGACTTGTTGAAGTTGTCCCTTGAGATTGCCGAAGCCTGTAGTTTCAGCAACCGTGACAAGAATGAGCTTCGTACGAGGTACCAGGCACGGGTAGCGAACCCGAATGGCTCAAGAGTTCGATCAACCACCAAACGATGAGCGGCCCTCATTTAACCCCTGTCAGCTTCACGGCTGGCAGGGGTTTTTTTATGGCATCATGGATACGTGTGCCCTGCTCACTCTGTGCCAGTTGTATTCGTACTCTCTTTATCTAAACACCTTAAGAGGAGCTGGTGTTATGAAAATGTCTAGTTTAAGAGTTGGGATGATTTTTAAAGAATTGCGTGAGAAAGCTAACTACGCAGTAATAGATATTATTGAAGACTCCATTAATGATTACTCCAGGGAAGTAGTTACCTTGGGTAAGCTGGGTGCCAATAAAGCTATTACTATTGATTTTAGTGAGCTTAAGAACCCTAAACGTTGGGCAGAACTAAAAGGCGCTGTTACTGCCGAGAGACTGATCAGAGAGAAGTTCACTATGTTTGGTGACGGATCGGAAGAAATAATCAGTCGGGAACTCATATCAGAAGAACACGCCGTGAAAGGTGGTGGAACGCGTATAGTAGAAAAGGGCGCAAAAGCTATATTGAGACCTAATGTTACTAACTCTAAAACCGTCGTCCATCAAATAGATCCGAAAATGGCGGCTCAGCATAAGCAGGCTAAAGAAAATTCTACTAATACCATGACGGATGCCCTGGCTAATGCCAAACCTATGAAGAAAAAGAAGAATGTTTCAAACCAAAACTTTCACACTGGTAAAAGACAACCTAAAGCAACGGTAGAAATTCCTCGATCTGTAGTGGATCAGGATTTTTACTACCGTCTGATGAGATATAAATATACTGATTTAGATATCATAGGTATGTTATTGCTGGCTGCCTATGAGGAAATGGGCAAAAACTTCTTAGACCGACATCTTCCAGTCAAGCCTAAAGGTAGATCAAAAGTTGTGCATCAACAGGAATACGATAGGTTTAAAAATGATGAGTATTCCTTGTACGACATAAGAAAAATGGGTAATAGATTGGTTGCTACTAAGCCTTCTGAAGTAGGTACCCCTGTCAGCAATCAACAAATTGTCAGACGTATGATGAGAGCTATTCTTCACTTTGGATCTAACGAAGAAAGAGTAGCTTTGAATCTTCATATAATCGCTAAAAGTGCGGTATTCAGCAGTGGTAAAAGGAAGAAAGGGGGCATGAAATGAGCTTCCAGGAGATTATAGGTAAAAATGCCAAAGTCTCTGGGCAACGGTGGTTTCGTGCCACCCTGATGGACTCGAAAGTTACCGATAGCACTATAGTGTTCGAGTTCAAAGCCCCTTTCCCAGTTAATCCTGATATAGATTATAAACAGTGGGCTATCCATGCTCTCTTACATGCCCTTAATACGGGTACTATTAAAATACGAGATATAGAACCAGTAGAGGAGTAGCTATGTCTAAGCCGGATGAAAACGTGCCAGACCCATTGGAGTCAGACACAGAAATAACTGCAGAACAAGTTGGGGGCCTTATGGAGTATATGGAAGAGAATATGAGCTCTGTCCATTCCCATGATCTTTCTAGACTGTTCTCTTTTATTCTTTTTCACTACCAGATAAATGAAGCTGAAGCTATGGCGATATTAATGAATGCTATCAGTATTCATATGCACTATTGCAAGACTGAAGACCAGGATCAGGAAGAAAACGAGGTAGTTATAGATGACCACGACTGTTCTGGACAGGAAGAAAAAACAATACACTGAGCCACTCATACTTACAAAGTACGAGACTTGGGATGAGCTCGAGGATGATAACTGTAAGAAATGGCACACTCTTACTGATCAGTATGGAGAAGTTCACCCCTTAGACCTATCTCCATACGAACACTATAAGCCAGAACATATAGAGGCCTTCAAAGAATGTGCCAAACTATTAGGCCGTATCCCTGACGGACTAGATGTAGGCTTCAAGTGGAGTAATCTCAGTGGAGATGACATCTTTGTTCTACTTGAAAAACTCCAGCTAATAAAAGAAATAAAGTCAGGAGATTTTTACTAGCCAGTTGGGTTCTTGCCCTCTTAAATTTATAACTATGGGGTTAATTCTACGCAATAAGCACAAATTTCTAAATCGAGGAGCTGTTATGCATTCTATTAGACCTAAGCATTTATTATCTGAAATCCTGGATAATATGAAAGCTGGACTCAATACCATGATATGGGGTGGTCCAGGAACAGGTAAATCCGATATTCCTTTGGAAGTAACTAAAGGGCTCAACCAGAAACTCCTGGATTTCAGAGCCAATCTTTTTGATCCTGTGGACGTTAGGGGAATACCCTACGTGGCAAAATTTGAAAACATGCCCAGAAACTATACCCGCTGGGCTGTACCTGATATTTTCCCTATAGTGGAAAGGGATGGATATGAAGGTTTATTCTTCATTGACGAACTTCCCACTGCTCCCCCCGCTACTCAAAATGCATTCCTTCAATTATTACTCACCCGTAGGGTAGGAGATTATGAACTACCAGAAGGGTGGTCAATTATAGCTGCAGGTAACAGATTGACTGATTCTGCAGCTGTCTACCAAATGCCATCCCCTGTGAGAAACAGGTTAGCGCATTACGAGCTCGAACCCCATCTGGATGATTGGTGTACTTGGGCTATCCGAAACGGCATTGATCAGTCCTTAATATCATTTTTGAGATTTAAGCCTGGCCTGCTATATGACTTCAATCCCGAAAGCTATGCTTTTCCGACTCCTCGTAGCTGGGCTTTCGTTGATAAGCGATTGAAGTTAGCTAATGTCGATGAGGAAACTCTCTACTACGGCGTCTCAGCTTTAGTTGGTGACGGAGCTGCTGGAGAGTACATTGCCTTCAGGAAAATACATAAGGATTTACCTGATGTCGATGCGTTAATCGCTAACCCGCAAACTTACAAGCCTCAGGATAATGTGGCTGTAAACATTGCTCTTGCAGGGGCTCTGGCATCCCAATCTAACGAGAAGTTGATGGATAACATCGTGAAGGTAATGAGCAAGATGCAAACTGAATACCAGGTAATCGGTATGAAGTTGGCTATTCGCTATGACAAAACGATGATTTCACATCCTGCAGTCCGTAGATGGATTACAGATTCTTCTCACGATATTTTGTAGAGGAAAATACCTATGGCTACAGTACGAATGTCTAGAAAACTAATATATGACCTTAAAAGGGCATATGACGATAGAATTCTTAAGAAGCTACATGCAGATAAAGAATTCAATCCTGCTCTAGCAGATTCTATCTATAATTCTCTTATAGGACGAAGAATAGAAACATTTAGAACTGCTTTAGCTGATTCTTTTGGAGATCTTATTGATCCCGAAGCCTTCTTCGTAAAAAGTAGTGAACTAGACGTAGTAACTTCTCATACCAAATACCGTTGTAGACGTAAGAAAGACGAGGTAACAGGTTCATTACTCCGCGATGAAGAGGAAGATTGGGAAGTTCAGTCTCAAACTAGTAACGATAGGCTTAGTTTTCCTCTTTCTACCGAACGTTCTTTCCCTGCTGCACCGCCGCGTGGTTATGGAGAGCCAAAGAAACTCTTGTTAAATCTCAAACGAGAAGAACAACCAGAATTAGATACACTAGTTTTGGTTGAGGAAGCTAACGACCGACAAAAAGCTAAAGATACTGTCAATGTGTATAAATTTGAAAAATTTCTAAAGCAATTCACTACTCTTAACCAAGCTTTACGTGCATATCCTGCTCTGGATAAGTTAGTTGACGCTGATCTCATGGCTAAAGTACATAAAAAGCAAGAACGAAAACGTAAGCAAGAGGCTCAGAAAGAGAAAGCTATTGATCTTGATCAAAGTACCAAGTTAACCGAGGACATCCTCACTGCTTCTCTATTAGGAGATGAAAATGGGCCATAAGCGCCACGGGTATCCTGTAATTGAGTTAGATGCACATCAATCCAAAGAGTTGGCAGATTGGTTTTATGGTCGCAGTCTTTCCGGTTATCGTAAGCATCCAGAACTTAACTTTCTACTTCGCCCCTTACGAGCCTATACAGAAGAATGGAACTCTAGATCAAAATTGTGCAGAACTTGTAAGCATGAATTTTGCCAAAGTTCAAAAGTTCGCGTCGAGCAACACTGGTGTTCAATTCGTTGCAGAGACGCATACATAAGAATATCAAAAAAAGAAGAGCCAGGGACTTATAAGTTTCTCGCACTTATAAAACAGTTCATCTCAAGCAGACAAAATTTTGGCACATTAGGAAAGTGGAGAGAAGAAGATGCAAGAAGAATATAGAAAAGCAATCTCCAGGCTATTGCTGGATCATCCATTCTTCGGAGCTCTGTCTTTACGCCTGACTCCAGTAGAAGATGATTCTATAGAAACTGCCTGTACCAATGGGGTTAACATTCGTTATAACCCCAAATGGTTCTTAAAGCTCAAGCCTCCACAACGAGCTGGATTACTTGCCCATGAAGTAATGCATGTAGCCTTGCTTCACATGCTCAGGAGAGAGGGCCGTAATCCAAAACGGTGGAACATTGCTGCCGACTTCGTTATCAACGGAGCTCTGGTAAAAAGTGGACTAGTTCTTCCTCATACAGAATTACTGGATTCCCAGTACGATGGTATGTCCACTGAACAAGTCTATGAGCTATTACCTGAAGATATTGGACAAAATCCAAAACCAACCGAAGTACATATATGTCCAGGCGATGATCCAGGTGGCTGCGGTGGAGTCGAAGATCACCCCGACATCCTGGATGGTCAAGCCGCTGGTAAATATGAAGCTGATCTTGAAGTAGCTATATATCAAGCAGCTGAAGCAGCTAAGTCCATAGGTAAATTACCTGGACATATGCAAACTCTTATAGAAAAAGCTTTAGCTCCCAAAGTGGATTGGAAAATGGTATTGGCTCGCTTCTTAAGAGCTAATAACAAATCTGACTTCACTTGGATACGTCCTAATCGAAGGCTTATATCTTCTGGGTTATACCTACCCTCACTCCACAACCCCTGCCTGTCAGAAATAGCTATCGTTACTGATTCATCAGGTTCAGTCCAAGATGCTGAATTACAACAATTCACGGGTGAGACATCATCCATTCTTCACGATCTTAACCCTGAACTTATTCATTTCATTCAATGCGACTCTGAAGTCCAGAACGATACAACTTATACAAGAGAAGACTTACCTCTTACAGTTGAATATGAAGGACGTGGTGGTACAGCCTTCAGTCCAGCTATTGAATACATAAATGAAAAGTATCCAAATATAGCTGCTCTGATTTACTTAACAGATCTAGAAGCTACTGACTTCGGTAAGGAACCCCACTATCCAGTTCTTTGGGTAACAACTGCAGCTGAGGAGGCTCCTTATGGAGAAGTCATCAAGATTAACTAAACTGAAGCATTCAGTTGTACTAGGCGCTAGTGCAATCCTAATTGCATTAGGTATTTCATCCACTCTACACCATCTAATAACTATAACCTCAGTGTTATTTCTTATTTCTGTTGGTATCTATCTTTTATGGAGTAAAAGCTAATGAGTCCCAGTGTTATTTCTGCAGTTACAACTGCACTATGGATCTTGATCGAAGCTATTCAATTCGCCTACATGGCCTACCTAATCTGGAGGGAGAGGAACAGTGTTACTAGTAGGAATATTCAGCGCATTAGGACTGCTTTTAATAGCGCTTAAGCTTGGGGGCCGTAAAACAATAGGTAATGATGTCTTTGTAGACATCCTTATAACCATTACTTTAATGGTTTGTTTTTACGGCACATTCAGTGGCATGGCTGCTGCCATGGTCGGAGGCATGGTTGCCTCTATTATCCTATTCCTAATGAGGAAGACCATGAAACACGAGAAGTTAACTGTACAAAATAAAAAGTACAGGGTTCTTAGGGCTGATTTTTCAGGTCCTAAGGTTCAATGGGTAGAAGTAGAACCTGACTGGGGAAGGAAATAACTAATGAAGCAAAGTAAGTGTTCACTTTACCAAAAAATTACCAAATACAAAAAAGCAGGTAAGAACGGAACAATTATCGAATGTCCGGAGTGCACTCACCAAGAGATAATATATCATTTTTCGTGGCATGCATTGGTTTGCCCGGGATGCAAAGCGACAATCGAGAAGACCGATTATCTTTTGCCGAAATTGAGCTCAGATCAAGAAGCCAAAGTGCGAGCCACTCACGAGGCGGAGCGAAGAAAATTACCTAAAGGGTTAAAAATTCTCGATAAAGAACCAGTAAAAGTAAAAAATCCCTACATGCCAGGAAAATGGGTAGTTTTACAACCTGATGCAGCCGCAGTTTACGATTGGATTAAAGGTAGTGAAGTTTTAGAACAATACGAAGATGTACAAATAGGGCTTCACTGGTTCAGAATTAATGAACCCGAAGCCTATATGATCTTATTAGATTAGGAGATAGCTATGGGATTCGATCTATACGGTGTTAAACCTCAAATAAATGAGGGAACTTCTGAACCAAAAATACCAAATGGGCACGATAATCTTTGGCATGAATCTATAACAGAAGAAGAAAGATCTGTTTATTTTGAAGAAACCCAAGTTTATGAAGCTGCAAATCCAGGTGTTTATTTCCGAAACAATGTATGGCATTGGAGACCACTGTGGGGATTCATATGCCATGAAGTAGCTCCTAACATTCTCACCGAGAAAGATAAAAAAAGTGGCCACTATAACGACGGCCATTTAATCAGTGCTATAAAAGCAATCTATATTGCCGACGCCATAGATAAATTGGATAAGGAAGGTAAGCTAGAAAAATACCAAAAAGACTATGATAAAAGCGTATCTGAATTACCTAATGAAAAATGTAACGTCTGTACAGGAGACGGATTCACAATTGTAGATAACAAGAAAAAAGAATGTCACAGCTGTGAAGGTAAGGGACAAAAACCAAATTTTGCGAACCATTATCCTTTCGACACAGAGAACATTCGAGACTTTTCTAAGTTTGCTCGAGAGTCCGGAGGTTTCAAAATACTATGAGCCATGATCCTAATATAGAACGATCCGTAGCCATGCATAAACGAGAAGTAATTATGGACATGGCAGATAAAGTTGAAACCGTAATGAACACATTCCCCGGAATAGTCAAAGACCAATCTCTTCTATACAACATAGCTGGTGATATACCCATTGACGAAGAAAAAATGAATGAGATTGTGAAGCTTAAAATATTAAGTCTTCTATTGGATATGTCCTATGATGAACTCAGAGACTATTTAGGCTATGAGGAGGAAGTTCAGAACGATACAACAGGAGAAACACTCTATGAAGATGACACAGAAGCTTATTCGTTTGGGGACCCTAACAAATACTGTGAATATTGCGGAGATAGATATACTCAAGAGCATCCAAAATCATCTCATATGTATAAATGCTGGAAGTATGGGCTAGGTAAACCAAACCTTACACAAAAAAATGCACCAAAAAAAATTCCAGACTACCTGACTCTAAGCACTATCTTAAAACACAAGTCCAAAAACTTATCAGACTCAGAATCCTGAAAAACCTATTACCCGTACAAAAATGGGATAGATACGGCCACACTCAAGACTGGATAGACTTTAAGATCATAAAAAAAGCCGGCCATTGCTGACCGGCTTTTAGTCTTACCTTGAAAAACGAGGAGCAAATCAAGGAAAGAGGACTCGAGTTAGCTGAAGTAACCCCAAACCGTAATTGTACCAGCTGCCGTCGTTGCAGGTGCAACCTGTACATGTACGTCAATGGTGTCATCTGCTGAGAAATCCAATGGACCGTCAGCAAAGGTTGTACCAGCGTCATCATCTGAACTAAAAGCATTTGCTACAGTTGAACCCCCACCCTGTCCAATAGTCGAACCATCAATAAGATCATCCGAAGTTGAAGCAGTAGCGCTGTCACTGTTTCCGTAGCCAACGTCCAGAACGATAGCCGGAGAGCCTCCGGTATCAATGTCTGTGGAAAGTACCCGTATACCATGCAAAGTCTCCCCTGCATACACATTAAGTGCCTGGTAAACGTCGTTCACGACCAATGTTCCAGTCGTAATCGTAGCTTTACGTACAAACATCATCCCATCCGGGAAGCCCTTGAACGCAGAGTTACTGGTCACATTCCCACTTTTACGCAAATTAGCAATTGTAGCCATATATCACCTATCTCATTGAATATTAAGAAAAAATTGACTTAACCATTTGTGGTATTCTATTTGGAACATAAAGCCTTTCCCACAAATGTCAAGCCCTAAATAAGGAGTATTTATGGCTACTTACGTCTATATCAGGAAGAATTGGAAACGTCCGTATTCCTATCCTGATGAAGATATTCCTTTTATTCAATTTAGGCATGTGCCGATGAGCACTGCCTTCAATATGGTTCACGGCCTGCAAGTGGGCTGGGAACGAGCCAGCAAGAAGCAGTACGAACATTGGTTGGAGCTTAAAAAGGAGATAGATGAATAAACTATTCCTTGATTTCGAGACATTCTACGACGTTGGTTACTCATTAACCAAAATGTCAACTGTAGAGTATGTACAGTCTGATGAATTCCTTGTCTGGGGAGTAGGTATTAAATGGGAAGATGAGCCTACTGAATGGATCCCTCCTCAGGATATAGAAGATTTCTTTGCACAAATCCCCTGGGAAGAGACGGCGCTTGTATGTCACAACGCTTTATTTGATGCCTACATCCTGACCCAGGTCTACAATGTATGCCCAGCTTTCTACTATGATACGGCCGCCATGAGTCGAGGGCTATATCCTAACGAGTCAGCATCTTTGAAAAATGTATGTGAACGCCTCTTCCCGGATAATAAAAGTATGCGGAAAGGCGAAGAACTAGTTACTGCCAAAGGTATACGTTACCTCGATCTCGAGATGGAGAAAGTAATAGCTGGATACTGTATACAGGACGTAGATCTCACCACTGCAATCTTCAATAAGATGGTGCCTGCTTACCCTCAAAGCGAGCTGGACCTTATTAATCTAACCGTACGTATGTTCGTTGAACCTAAGTTGGTTCTAGACAGTGAACTATTAACCACACATAAAGAACAAATGGCCATAGAAACAGCACAGAAAATAGAAGACAGTGGCACTGACCGTGAGACTCTAGCTTCTCAAGCAAAATTCGCTGCACATATTGAGGAGCTCGGTATTACTGTACCGACAAAAAAGAGTCCACGAACAGGGAAGATAATCCCAGCTTTCAGTAAAAACGATTCAGCTTATATACAGATGACGAGAGCATTCCCTGAGTACAAACACATCTGGGATGCCAGGGAAGCTGTAAAATCACGCATAGAAGAGACTCGAGCCGAACGGATGTTATCTGCTGTAAATCCCGATGGTACCTTCTCAGTCCCACTTAGATATTACGCAGCCCATACCGGCCGATTTGGAGGCTCTGAGAAGATTAACTTACAAAACCTCCCTCGGAACTCTGTGCTGCGTACTGCAATTAAAGCTCCCGAAAATCATTTCCTCTATATAGCAGATCTGGCCAACATTGAAGCCAGGATGCTGGCCTGGTTAGCTAATGAAGAGACTCTATTACAGAGCTTCATATCCGGAACTGATGTTTACAGTGAATTTGCTTCTCAGATCTATTCCAGGCCTATAAACAAGACTAATAAACTCGAGCGATACGTAGGCAAAACAGCTATTTTGGGACTGGGATATGGTATGGGAGCAGATCGTTACAAAGACACTCTCAAGAATGGATCGCCATCCGTGGATGTATCCAAAGAGACAGCGCTCAAGATTGTATCTCAGTATCGGGCTATGTACCCCAACATCCCCAGGCTCTGGAATGTATGTAAGCAATTCCTGTACGCCATGATGAACAGAGCTCAGTACGGAAACAAATATGGCCCGCTTAAAGTGAGCAACAATGCCATAGCTTTACCTAACGGCATGTTCCTGAAGTATCCTCATTTGAGGTATGCCAGTGGAGAATTCCTATACATCTCCAACTTCAACAAAGGGCCTATACGAACTCACGGCCCGCGTGTCTGTGAAAATATAATCCAGGCTCTATCTAGAATTGTCATTACAGATCAAATATTAAATATACAATCCAAGATTCCTGAAGTAGATGTAGTACTCACCGTACATGATGAGATCATCTGTTCAGGCCCACAGGACAAAGCAGTTGAGCTCCTGGATCGAATTGTACAGATCATGAAAGTCCCTCCTTCCTGGTGTGAAAAATTACCACTCGATGTCGAAGGTAATTTCAGCGAAATTTATGACAAGTGATGGGCACCCTAGTACTCACACGTAAGAAGGAGGAGGCTGTTGTGATGTACAAAAAGACAGGTGAAATCCTATGCAAAATAGTCATAATAGGGACAGGACCTAAACAAGTAAAACTGGCTTTTGAGGCAGAGTCAGATCTAAAAATAGACCGAGAAGAAGTCTATAAAGGATAAAGTAAATGAAGAGGAGCATTCACGATGGAAGTTATCTTCCTTAAGGCTAAGCAACGACTGATAAAACAGATATCTCTAGAAGGCAAAAAACCTTACCCCCTAGTTAAAAGATTCACCTCTCACCATTATAAGATTGACAAGACCCCTGAAGGATTTGATCAATTCTATGAGCTCTTAACTAAGTATGCTGTCCAAGGTGCAGCTCTTCTTAAAGGTACGCTAAAAAGAAAACTAAAAAACGAATCTCGCGCACGAATGAGTGATCGTGTTGCACAAACAGACCTCCTGGTCCTTGATTTAGACGGAGTAGAATTTCCTATCTCTACTAAATCAACTTTAAATACATTCGATATACAAAGTATCGCAGAACAATTTGTAACCTACTTACCTCCTGAATTTCAAAATGTAAGTTACATAGCACAAGCTAGTGCTTCTCTTGGACTAGATGGGAAGAAAGTTTCAATGCATCTGT
>VTLG01012214.1_pt1 | contig 58971 bp, 73 predicted proteins | sample 4694571 | NCBI WGS metagenome assembly VTLG01 (sample SAMN12604809, study PRJNA352737) | marine metagenome | biome: ENVO:00000447; feature: ENVO:00000209|ENVO:00000569|ENVO:01000036; material: ENVO:00002151; isolation source: viral sequences binned using virsorter ...
TTTTCCAACTTTTTGGTAACAGTGTGAGACTTGTCTGCAAGCGTGGCGGAAGTCAGCGCGTGCGTCGTCTCATGTAATAGGGTATGCGTGTTGATACCAGTTTTAGCGTCGAGCCTTATGGTGTTCGTCTTGGGATCAAAATGCCCAGCCATAGGCACGCCAAGCTCGTCTGTAAGGTTCTCGACTACCTCTACCTTGGTATCGCCCAGTTTATCGCCTAACCGTCTAGCGACGTTGGCAAGCCGTTTGTTACCCGTAGTAGCTGCGATTATACGTAGCGCGTTCTTAATATCCCCCTGTATAAGCGACACACCCATCATCGGATGGGCATCTACATCGACAGCGGCTACTGCATCGGCAGCTAGATATTTTTTAGTTTCTTCCCGCGTAGTTTTTGTAGCTTGTTCTACGCTTGGACGCCCCATTAGGTCCGCGTTATAAGATAGAGCCCAACTGTACGCGCCCTCAGATAAGTTATTCTTAACCCACGCTAAGGCTGATTCACCACTAACCGCGTTCATCCCCCCAAAATATTCTTTCTGTATGTCAGTCATACCTTTTAGGTTGGCTGTTCTACCTCCGGTCAGGGCATAAGCTATCTCTACTAAACCGTTTACAGGGTCGGGTTGCCTACTAAAAAACAACCTAGGTTTACCTCCCTTGGTTTTAGTCTGACCTAATAACTCCCGTACTTTGCGGATATCTTCTTCGGTTAATGGGTCTGGGTTATTCCGTAAGGCACGCTGTAAACGTTCGTGTATGTAACTTCTTACATCCGTAGCAGACACAAATACCTTCAAATTATTAGAAGCAGTCTCATCCCATGCCTTGGTAAACTCTTTTATCTCCCTATTCTGCCCTTTCGTACGTCTTTTTTGAGCGGTTTCCTGCGCCTGACTTTCTTCTGTGACAGGAGTAAAGGGTTCACTTAGTCGCGTAGCCAGAGGACCCGGTGGTACTCCCCAAGCCCTTAGCTGTTCGGAGGTATGGAATATCTGACCTTCTACTAAGGGTTCACCTACAGCGTCTCGTGCTTCGTCAACGTCGTTTTCTGCTTTTTGTACGGACGGCGGGAACTCGGTTATAGTAACCCCTTGGGCTTCTCTAGCAGCAGCTTCTTGCGCCACTCTTTTTTGTCTTAATGATTTTCCTGTTTTTGGTTTTGGTGTTTCTTCTGTCTTTGCGGAAGCAGCGCGCCTTTTTGGTTTTTTTCGTGTCTCTGCAGAAGCAGCGCGTGGTTCGACAGGAGTGATAGGAGTGATAGGAGTGATAGGAGTGATAGCAGTATCAAAATCTATTTCTAACTGCTCGCCAATTGTAGAAAGCTCGGCGTCAACATCTTCGTCAAGAAACGCACTCTCTGGAGCAACACCTAAATCTTCCGTAATAGGTAGTTCTAGTTGAGTCGGTGTTCCTCTTTCTCCAACATTAAGTATTCCAGTATCAGGCTCAAGGCCCACCATTGATGTGGGATCAAGTGCCTCAGTTCTTTGGGTATCTCCGGGTACAAAAGCGGGGGTCCCTTCGACAGTATCCTGAACGCGTGCTCCACTTGTTCTGTCGTCAGTTCTTGGAGCCAGAGGTATTGGGTCCCCAACAACTTCTCTAGGTATTGGTTTTCTATCATCTTGACCTCGTACTTCTGGTACTACAGTGCGGTATGCACGTCGGGGTACTCCTTCTTCATCTGGCCGCATTTGGTATTGTTGACGAGGCTCAATAATATCAGTCCGCGCATCTTCAGCAAGAGCAGCATCTTCAGCACGGGTAGCAGCTACAACATCAGTAGCCCTATTTATTGCTCGTAATTCTGGCCCAGTTGGAGCCGTCTTAGTAATACCCTCGTCTCTTAACGCGGAAACAAAACGCTTCCGTGCTATTTCTGGATTAGGATCACGTAAGTCTGTTAATACCGAATCTAGTACGGCACCCCGTTTTGCAGCAGTTTCTTGTTCTTGCTGGGTATCAAGTTGCCCTCTAATAGTCTCTAACTCGGATTCGGCACGAAGTGTTTCGTCTGCCGCTACCATTTCTTCTAGTTGGGCAGTTTCAATAGCATCTTCGATATTAAGCTGTTCAGCTTCAGGAACAGGAACAGGAGTTACTTCTGGTTCTAGTAATCCTTGCCGCTCTAATTCAATCTCTGGATCAGCCATAAACTGATCTACAGGCCAACGAGGGGTACCAAGTCTACGATCTTCTTGTTCTTGTTGTAGCGCAAATAAATCCGGCTGTTCAAACGCAGCTTCATCACTACGTTCAATAGCGGTTAACGCGGCTCGTTCCCTAGCAGCAGCTTGTGCTACCTGTTCAGCTTCAACATCGGGTACATACTCAAACGGCAATTCTTCTTGTGTTGGTTCCCTACGCCCTTCTAACTCTGCAAGACGCCGACCTGCTTCTGCGGTATCTACACTGGCACGCTCAAAGAAAGGATAATCTCTCCCCTCTTCAAACGGGGCTATGGGTTCAGAAGACCGCATAGCGCGTTCTTTTTCTAATTGTGAAGCGCGTATTTGCCTACGAAGTTCGGCTTCAGGAGAGCCAGCGGGTCCAAATAAATCAAATTGAGTATCTTTCTCTGGTGCAAGCTGTGGCCAAACGGCTGGAAATAATTCACCTTGAGCTTCACGTTTAGACTCTTCTATAGGAGGACGAACTCCTAAATCAGCATCAGGAGAAAACAACTCACCTTGTGTAGGTTCAACAGGTTTAGCGGGTTCGGTAGGTGTAGTAGCTGAAGGTCCGCGACGACCGGCAAAAGCATCCAATAGCCCTTGTACTATAGCGCCAGCACCGGCACCAATAAGACCCTCTTCGCCAGTACCTTTTAGTATTTCAGCATCTTCATTATATCCACGCTCAATAAGATTTTGAGCAATACCCTGCGCTACTTCTTGAGCAGCTTCTATAGTACCAGTAGCAGCAGCGCGGCGTATACGAGAGCCAATACCATCTATTTCAGGCTTACCGAACTTACCAATTAGCTCTTCTACAACATCAGGGCCAAATTTCCTGCTTAGTCTAGCTAGAGGAATAATATCAAGCGCACCGGGGAGAGTACCTAGTAATGCGGCACGACCTCTTTCTTCTACACTTGCATCGGCGGTTCGCGCACGTTCACTAGCCTCACCAGCACCGGCACCTACGGCAAGCCCTGCAGTAATGAAAGGAGCAGCAGCAGGCCCGGCGAGAAGCGCGGGCGCAAATCCTAGAATGGACCCGACACCTTGGGATAATTTAGATAAGGCTCCTTCTGGGTTAGCTAGTTCAGGACGAACTGTATCGGCTACACTCTTTATTACATCCCGTGCGGAAGTTTCGGCCTCTTCACCTAAAGGGGCAACCGCACCTAATGCCGCCATTTCTAATGTCTGAATAGCACCAGCAGCGAGCCCTTTGTATATATCTTCAAGAAAATTATCAGTATCTTCAGGCTCTGGTTGTACTTCTATACGATCTGCTAAGTAAGCCTCATACTCTTCCTCTGCCTTAGCAATACGTTCTGAGGCTATATCTGCTTCAATTGCGGCTAGAACTTGTTCCCTAGTCGCATTATCAGGCCCGTCTATTTCATGAACAGTACCATCACTTGTTGTGATTCGATATCTTTGCATTTAAAGACTCAATTAAGGACCCGGAGGAGTACTTGTTCTATTACCAAAACCTGCTTTAGCACTGGGCGGTGCGCTAGGGTCAGCGAAAGCGCCTAATAATCTATCTCTAATTAGTTCTTGGGTTATAAGAAGCGATTCCCTCGTTGTCGCATTAGCTTTACGAGCCGTTTCTGTGAGTTCTTTTATTTTAGCGGCTCTCTCTTTTGGTGGAAGATTTAAAGCATTAACATCAGCTACTATCGCATCAGTGACAGATTTTGCTATATTTTCATCAACTTTTGCTAGTTGTTGGTCAACTAATACTAATGTTCTTTGTAGTGTAGCTCTATCTTTAGCTTTTACAGCCATTTCTTGAATCTTATGGCCCTGCAAAGAAATCTTACCATTATATTCAGCTACCGCTACCCTAGACCTAGCTCCAAGTTCTGCCACTGCTTTCTGCATTCGTATTTTATTATCTGCTTGTTCGGCTGTCATATTAGCTGTAGTTACATCAAGACCCCTTCTTGCTTCATCTGATAAACTTTGACCTATATCCCCAAACAATTTAGTTTGTGCAGTAACCGCGTTTTGTCGGTCTAAAGCGGTTAAACGTGCTGCTTCATCGCCCGACTTTAAACCGGGTACCGATAGCTTAGTATCTGTATCTATACCTGCTAGTTCTAGTGCTTCTCGTTTATCATGCCTTCTAAGTATATCTTCACGCTTTGCGGTACGCATATCAGCAGCGCCCCTTGCGATATTAGATAATGCCCCCTGTCCTCCAGCTCGGGCAAGCATATCGTTTAACGCCCAATAATCACGTTCTTCTCCAGAAACACGATCTGCTTCTTGCCGTCTAGCCAACATATTCTTGTATTGATTAGCTATACCAGCCCTGTTCGTATATTCATCAGCCCTTGTAAATTGAGCTTTTCTAGCTGCCTCTGGGTCTGCGGATATACGAGGATCTGTTCTGTCTACTAACCTTTTTTGAGCTGCCCTATTAGCCGCAATACCTGTTGTATAATCAGGGTTTAATGAAGCTCTAGTTTGTGGGCCTGTAACTGTAGACGCTATACCCAGCTCATCCTTATTTATTGTAGGGTCTGGCGGTAGTATAGATTCTGGTTTTAGACTGGTAGGAGGTGGTCCGCTAGTTGGTCCGCTAGTTGGTCCGCTAGTTGGTACGACGGTTTGTCCGCCCGGTGCGCCAACTATACCACTTATAGCACCTAAATCGGGACCTAACGAACCAGCTAATTTTGTATCTCTAGGCGCTAAATCTTGTCTAGTTATGGGTTGGTTTCGTTGTGCCATCCTATTTACAGCATCCAAAGCCGGGGTCCAAGTAGGTTTCCCTTTAGGAGTATAGCTTTGGAATGGGTCGGGGGATTGTGGGTCCATAATACCTGTAGCTTTACCCGCAGTACCAAGAACTCTACCCAATGCGGTTACGGGCATAGAAGCTATATCGTATATTCCAGCTAATGTAGTGTTTAATGCACCACCACCTGTACCTACTTCCCGTGCTAATCTTCTACCACGGCTAATAGTTTCAAATACTGCCGCTTTTTCTTGGTCACTCATTCTAGCAAATTGAGCTTCTGTAATACCAACTTCTTCTAATAGTTGTGCGGGAGTTCTATTTGATAGACCCTTAACTTTGTCTCCTTCAGCAAAAGCAACAATACCACCACCGGCCATACGCGCCATATTCGGTGCGGGCTGGGTAGCAACGCCCTGTTGAGCCACCCTCTGCAGATTTTGCTGCTGCTGCTGTGCCTGTTGAGTATTTGTAGCACCTACCTGTGCAGCAATATCTTTGATCCCCCCTTGCAGTTTTTCTTTTTCGTTATTTATAACTTCATTCGTGAGTTGATCTGCAACCGTGCCTTCTTTCCTTTCCATAAACGTTAGAAGTTTTTCTTTTTCCTTTGCCTGCGCTTCTTTTATTCTTTGCAGTGCTAATACATCTAAGAGCCTATTGTCTAAAGGCTGGCGTGTACCACTCATAATACCGTCTTGAGTATCCCGAAGCTGACTATCTATACCGCCTATGCTCATAACGTGGTCCCTGTTTTAATTACTAAAAATCTTATCTATAAGGCCCATAATTCCACCACCACTACTACCACCAGCAAGTTGGTTAACCAGACTAGCAACCCCGGACGTTCCACTCATAATATTGGCTAAAGCACTGGGTTGGGCATAAGTATAACTCTGTGTTTCTAGTGGTAAATTTTGTAAAAGAGAACTTTGCCACTGCGTCATTTTGTATGGGTATTCTCGTTCTTGTTCAAACTGCGCTCTATCCGCAGCTACACCTTCAGCTTCAATAGCCCGTTGTTGTTGGCCCAACCCTGCTTGTTTGGTAAGCGCATCTAACCCAAACCGATTAACTAATTCTTGAGCTTGTCGTTCTCTATCCTGTTCTAGATTAAATTGTTTACGCGCATCCTCGTATGCCTGTAATTGAGCTTGACCTCGCGTACGTGCTATACGATCTAGCAGCCCCCTATTTCGTTCGGCTTCCATAACAGCTTGTCGTCCAGCACCATAAGCACCGGCCTGACTTAATCTTCCAGCCTCTTGTATACGTTGGATTTCTGATTGCCGCCGCATATCGGCTATTTGTGGGTCTAAGGCAGTATCAATAAAAGGGTTTATCCTTCTTGCAGCTTCTGCCGAAGTAAATTCAGTCGGAGTAAATGCCCCCATCTCACTAGTAGGTACAGCAAGATTAGCAATCCCTTGAAATGCCTGTGTTTGAGGCGCGGCTTCCCCAGCCGTTAATTGTCCTGTATAGGCTTCATAAGGTTGATCTGCTAAAGCTGCACCACGCCCCAACATATCGGTAACATAAGGACCTGCCCAAGTAGATAGCGCAGATTCTTGACCAGTTTGCTTCCCTACAATACTTGTAGGCGCTGTACTTGTAGCCGTAGGAGTAGTGGCAGTAGGAGGAGGAGTAGGAGTCATATCTATATTCCTAAACAGGTAACATTTTGTTAGGGTTTATCTGTCGTCCTTGTTGTTCTGTACCCGTGCGGGCCTGACGTACACGATCCATCATATTATATAAAACATCTGCACCGGCATTAGAGTTCCCATTACCTAAATGACTTACAACATCTGCAGGCATTACAAATTCGCCATCACTTAATCTAGCTTCCTGTTGTCCATCTATATTAGCAGGTACTAAATCAGCCATACCATCACTAGCCCCGGCAAAGTATCTTGGATCTACTTGGGCTATACCTCCTGCAGCCATCCCAGAAGTTGTATCAGGCACCCAATCATCACTGGGAGGTGTCCATCCTCCTGAATTAGTTATGTATGTCTCCCCCGTTTTATTATTACGCCAATATTGAGCAGTTTGAGAAACCATCGCATTAGGGGGTGGGGGTAACCAACCATCTTCGCTTCGTTGTTCACCACGTAATCTGAGCAGTTCGTTGGCGATACCGCTTTTTTCTTGTTGTAGCTGTGGAGAGGTAAGTTTGTTTAAATCAGCAAACGTATTAATATTAGAAATACCACCAAGTGCGGGGCGCGCTGCCCGTGTATCTTCTCTTACAGGACTAAGTATGTTTTGTGCAGCGAGCACAGATGGGTCTTCAGGGGTTCTGGAAAACCCTACATCAGTAAAATATCGTTGCCCACTACTACCGGGGCGTCGATATGGATCGTCCGTATAGGGAACTTTTTCTCGTAGAGATGTGTATTTAGGAATACCTCCTTGGTACCCTGCTTTTTCAATCTGTGGATCGTTACCCCCCAAAAATTGAACAGCGCTGGCTACACCTAAATTAGCAAGATTATTAAGAAAGGTATTACTAATAGGTGTATTATTACCAGAGGGCACCGGAGTTGCCTCAACAATTTGTTCAGCTACAGTTCTAGCCCCTCCAGGGGATATATTATCTTCCTTACTCATCTACCTACCCTCTAATACCCGTAATATTGTATCTGTTTCATCTTCTATAAGTCCACCATGAGCCGCGAATTTTGGTTGCGCTGAAGTACCATAAGGCGAAGCCTGTTCATAAAGGCTCCTCTGCGGCCCAGCAAATATACTATCCCCAAATGGATCATATACATACTCTATTTTTTTCGGGTCTGGTGTCTCTACCTTAACCGGTGTTGTTTCTAGTAACTGGGCCATAAACTGCTGGTCTGCTGCTTCTTGCCGTCTTTGATTATCCGCCGCTGTCTGATTAGCGATAGCTGTTTGTATAGCCGTCTGCGTCTGTTGCGCTTGTTGCTGCGCTTGTTGAGCTTGTTGCGCTTGTTGAGCTTGTTGTGTAGCTAGTTGAGCTTGTTGTGTAGCTAGTTGACCTTGTATCCCTGTAGCTGCGAATGGACTTGTAGTGGCAATATCTGCTCTAGAAGTAGTACCTGCCATAACATCTTGTAACATAGTTAGGTCAGCTTGATCTATTATATTATCGCCCGTCACATCATATAGTAGTTGTTCAGCAGTTGGGGTATCGGTTTCAATATCTGTCTCAACACCCGTCTCAACACCCGTTTCAGCATCAGTAGCCATTTGGTCAGCAATAAGTTGCTCTATAATGGTTATATCGTTCGATGTTATGTCTTGTCCGGGTACTCCAAGTGTATTGGTTAGAAGATTATATGAAGCTATAGGTAAATGAGACCTTATATCAGCAGGTAATTTAGTTTCGTCACCTGTCCCAACAAACCTATCTATATCGGATGAAACCGGGTCTAGTATCCCTAAGTCTTTGTAGGCTTGCCTAGCTTCACTCTCTAGAATATATTTGGGGTCTACATCGGTTATAATTCTACCGAACGTTTCGTCTTGAATTGGGTCCGCAGATACTCCAACGTATTTAGCAACTTCTGCATCAAACGCGGCAGCACCTTCAGGATCAGTTTCAGCATCGGGGGGCGTATAACCCTGAGCTGCAAGCTCACCTACTACCTCATCTATAGTTACTTCGCGTTCCCCGCGGTAATCCTGTACAACCCTCGTTTGATCTTCTTGGAAAGTAGGCCCACCTTGCCCCGTTAGTGCCGCTATTTGCTCTGGTGTAGCGGGAACACCACCCAGAAGTTCAGTTACCTCATAAGGATTAAGCTGCCGGTCATCTATGTGAGATATCAGCGCGTTATCTATTTGAGTAGGATCGGTAGATGTTTCCGCACTTAGCCCTTCTACAAAAGAGGCTAATTCGTCAGAACTTAATGTATAATCAGCTTCGGTAGCGATACGCCTTGCATCTGCTGTACCGAAAGTAGCGTCATCAACAATAGCGCGTATAGTAGGTACGTCTAAAGGAGTTTCGCCTGTATGTCTTAGTAATTGATCCTCTGTAGGCGTAAAACTAGACGCTCCTAACTCGGATACGCCTAATTCGGTATCAGCATAGATAAACGCTGCCTCAACTTCACTTGGCGTAGTGTATTTATCGGGGGCTGCAGTATTTAAAACTTCGGTTGCAACGTTATAAGAGTAAGCCCCCTCGGGGTCTTCTGTAAAATCAATAAGTGTGCCGTCGTCAGCAAAAAACTCATTCCACCCAAATGCGTCTTTTAAATTATCTTCACCTGCTTGTTGTGCAGCCGAATCATAATCAGGGCTACTGGGGTCTTGAGAAGCATCGTTAAATGAAGCTCTTATAATAGGATTATAATTTACAAGCGCATTACCAGTTGGACTACCTGTATCTATGGGTCGCGATCCACCCATTATATCGAATAAAGCTATACTTGCAGCAGTACCTGAACCCCCTAATACCCCTTGGATAGCCGCATAAGTCATGTCACCTTCAAGATCGAATGGTACTTTACCTGTTGCTGAGTATATTGCTTGTGACGTTAAAAGTTCTTGGATAGCTGCCTCTTCAAAACCTTCTGTAATACCTTCTCTACCAACAGCTTTAGCTCTTCTTTTCCATTCCTCTAACGAATTTCTAAACGCGGTTTGCTTTCCCCCAGCAAATCTTTCCGCAAACTTATCCATAATATCTTTACCACCACCGGCAGTAAGTTCAAATATAGCTGCGGTGGTTCCTATGGTAAGCGCCATTTGAGTTGCATAAGCATCCGCCTCTGCATCAGACATCCCGGCAGCTTTTACTTCGCTAAAGATACGACGGTACGATTCTCCTGAAGTACCGCCCGCAGTTTCTATCATTTGTAGAATATTATTTTCTGTTAAAGCTGTACTTGCACCTATATTTCTAGCTAGCGTGTTAGAAAGTCTAGCAGCCCTTAAAGCTCCACTTACAGCTAATCCAGTACCAGCCGAAGCAGCTATAATCACTGATTCCTGCATAATTTCTTTAGCTACAATATCTGCAAGAAATACACCCGGATGTTCAGCAAATGATTCTCCCGCCGCAGAAAGCGTACCCCAAACACCTTTAGCATCTTTAATATTTTTATGTATTTCTGTTTGAGCCGCCCTATAGTCTTCAGTATAAGAAGCGGTTGCCGCCTTTGATAGAGAATCAACTGCTGCACTCCAATCGGTACCTTCAGGAGCAGCGCCGAAAAACCTACCAACATCAGTAAAAGCTCTAAGCATCTCGCCACCAGCATCTACAGCAAGAACTGCGGCATTATATGCTGTTCTCATAGGCGAAGCCGCATCGTCGAACTTCCCCCTTTGGCTCGCTACAAATTCGGCAACACTATATATAGAGCGTTCAAGACTATCCAATTCGGCTATTTTGGCGGGAGATAACTTAACCCCGTTATTTATATCTTCTATATGCTCCCGTAGTTTAACATTATCGTACCCCAGAGGACCATCAATAGCTCTAATGGGGATAAAAAGAGTACCTCTTGCGGACAGGTCTACCTTTGGTATTACGTCGGCACCAAAAGAATCAGAGTAGAAAGGTTTGAACGCGGTATCTGAATCTCGTAATTCTGCAATATAGCGTTCTCGTGAATTTGTTTGTTCTTCTTTCCAATTTTCTACTATTTTAAACGCGTTAGATTCTGGTTCCAATATAGCAAACGCATCTTGATCTTCTTCCGTAACCGTAAACCCATCAGTAATACGTTTGTAGAGGTCCTTCATTTCCTCTGATTTTATTCCTTCTTCTTTAACTGCATTTTTAAAAGCAATAAGTTCGCCTAATGCAGCTTCGGTTTCCTGAAGAGTTACAATATCTTCTAAAGTATCTAAAGGTTTTGTAACATCTATTTCCTCATCTATACCTGCTCGTTCTAATTCCTTTCGTATTAATTTTGCCATAGCTTTAAGATCATGGCCCTGCGCTCTCCAATCATTATAAAGTTTTTTTGCTACCTTATCTTCATAAGTATCTTCACTTCTAAACGCGCTTATAATATTATCTGCTTGTGTATTTAAAAGGTTTACAGCTCTTTCCTTAAGAGCTTCATAATCAATCTTTGCCCATTCTGGTGTAGCCTCTAGTTTTCTTAGATGTTCAGCATCTCTTTCTTCTTTATAAGTTTTATAGGTTGGAGCACTAAGGTCACCGGGTTGAGGACCATACTTAACGAACTTATTAAGTTTAGGATCAAATTCTTCGGGTTGCCACCCCGGCTCATCCTTTTTAACTAAAACCTTACCTAGTACATTTTTCCATGTTTCTGTTTCTTTATCCCAAACTCGAACGTATCCCAGATATTCTTGATCGTATTGTTTCTTTTCTTCTTCTGTACCCATATCACGAGGGTCTATGCTCTCATATCCTTCACCGTCATAAGTTTTCTTGTAAGTAGGTATAGGGATTTTATCGTAGAAGGGTCGTCTCGCGAACTCCGTATCGTTCGCTTCTGCCTCACGAGTTAAATTATCAAGAAGATCTACCGAAGTAGCATATATAGCGTCATCAACGCCCATATCTATATCTTCTATGGTAGATATATTGTTAGCAATTTTTATATCGTTAATATATTCAGAAGTAGCAATATCTAATAGTTCTTTATATTTCTCTTGGGGATTATCAGACTTAAGTATCTCTTCTCTGTGACGCGACCATACTATCTGAGGAAGTTTAATATTAGAATCTGCTATAATATTTTTACGGATAACATAATCTACTTGGGCATCGTTATATTCTTGATTAAAGCTGTTCGTACGCCCAGAATATAACCAGTGTTCATGCGGCGTTAAACTACTATCTGCACCGTTTTTCCACGTTCCATCTGGGTTTTGATGAGCCCCTATATAAAAAGCCTCATCAAAATTTTCTCCCTTAAGAAGACTCTCGACCACACTTGGAGCGATTACAGCTGTTAGCTTTGGTAATATTTTTTCATCAAGTTCGATTTGGCTGCCAATAACCCTTTCTTGTGAGTTCTCTAACTGTGATACTGAGTTAGTATACTCACTTTTTAATTCTTCGATTCTTTTTGTTTTTACTAGATAGTCATCGCGGTAAAGACTATTTTGGTTTAACCACTTATCTATTTGAGCCTTATCTTCCCTATATTGTTCTAATTCGACTCCCGACCTAAGACGTTCATACTCCTCGGCAGCGCTCTTCGTTAGCGGTAATACGTGTTTTCTCCAGTGTATTTCCGGGCCTACCTGCACCTGATGCGTACCACTATCATCATGATATTCTTCATAGGTTTTGCCTACAGGAGGGACAGGATTACCGTTCCTAGGTCCTGCTGTTACCCAAGGTCCGTATACAGTTTGTTGGTCATCGTCACCACCTCCAGTTCTTGTTACTGTTCTCGATTGTAAAACATCGCTATTTTTTTGGTCTTCCCTAAATTTTTCCACCCTTTTGTTATAGGTAGCTATATTTTCATTATATCTGGCTATTTCGTATTCTACCTCATCTATAGTAAACGGAACCTCATCCCAATCCCCCGCGTGCAACTCCTCTAAAGGACTTTCTTTAGCTTCAACAACTAAATCATTTATTTCCGTCCTAAGTTCTTCGGTAGCGCGGAAGGCCGCGTGGTGTTCAGTATTCGTAGTAGAATAATCTTTAAGGAACTCACTTATATCCTCACTTTCAATTACACGCATTAACGCATCAGAGAATTGATTATACGAGTCTTCCGTCATTACCCCTTCAAACGCTGCAGACGCATCTGCCCCCGTCCACGCAGCCTGAAGGATCACATTAGAAGCTTTGTTTAGTACAGCAAATCTACTAGCTTTATAGCTTTCAGTAGCATCTGAGCCGTATAAGTTCTCAACAACCCCCTCTAACAAATACGTTTTAGCAGCGGTTTGTGTTAGTACCGTAGGAAGTATTTCTTCTAGTTTTACCTTGCCACCAGAAACGACGGCAGCTGCTGTTGCTCCTCCAGTTTTTAATATGATATCTTGGACTGGCTTGGGGAGGTTTCTAAACGCATTACGTATCTCTGATGTTCCTTTAGAAAGCCCATCGTATAAGTAGTTTGTTGAACTTTCATATGTTACTTCATCAATTTCTATATCGTGGTCATAATCTATATCTTCATCTGGAACAAATTCAGAACCTTTTATATACTTGTCAGCTCCTGCAGTAAGTGCTCCAATAAGGGCAGCGTCCCCGATATTTTTAACGTCTCCCCTAATAGCCGCGTTAACCACACTTGTAGTCGCACCCTGTGCCGCTGCGACGAGCGCACTCTGAACCTGAGTAAAACCTGCTGCCTCAGAAGCCATTTCTGCGGCTAAATCTCCCCCAATATCCCCAAAATTACTGGTAGTACCAAAGATTTCTCCGGCGGTATCACTTATCCAAGCATCTACACCGGGCTTTATATAATTACCATAGGCAGCGCCAACAGCAGCCGTAACCGCGCCGAAGTAATCTTTTTGAACTACATTATATGCGACATCTATTGCCCACATGAATGGTTGGTGGGGACCGGGTATAAATTTAGCTACTGTAATAATTGTACCAATAGGATCATCAAGCATACCACCGACAACATCGCCGACAGCGCTAACAACAGGAGATATAATATCGTCAACGGCAAATTCGACGATATCTCCTACAAAACTACCAATACTGCTTACTACGGAACCCATTTACACACTTTCTGGTATACTGTCGCTACCAAATTTAATAAAGCCCGCGTACTCGTCATCGCCAGTTTCTCTGTTTCTTATGAAAACTGTGCTATCAGAGTTAGTATTAATTACTTTTTCTAATATTTTAACAAGTTTAAGTATTAAATCCCCACTAAATAAAGCTGTATAATGGGTAATCCCTTTCTTTCGTAGGTATTCCAAATACTGTAGAACATTCTCAATAAAATTTCTTGCTGTATCTATATTAAACGCCCTACCAACCATTTTACTGTAGTTATCTCCCTTCCCTCTATGGGCCAAAAAAACAGTGTTGCCGAACTGTACAGTATCGGCGGAGGGCATACTTCCTTCTCTAGCTATAATAGCCATAGTAGTGGCGGGGTCATATTTGCTGCCAATCTGGTCGATAGCTAACAGGAATACGACTTCGGTCGGAACTTTCTCTTTTTTGCTGTCTATAGTTTTCATACGGGGCATTTTTATATTTATCCTATTTCCAGCAAGCTAGCTACAACATGCAAACGGTTAGCGGTAGCAGCCGTAACTTTAAGTATCTCGGACTCCTCAACTACAAGAGGGGCAGACAATAACTCTACGGTAGTATTTGCAGATACAGCCTTGGTTTTAAACAGACTAAATACAGCACTAGCCGAATTAGTTAGCGTAAGTGTTATAGTATCTGCATTACCTGAATCTTCAGAAACTATAATTGACTTAACTATGGCTGTTTTAGCCGTAGGGGTAGTATATAACGTTGTTATAGACGTAGAAGTTAAATCAAGTTTAGCGTTTTTGTAGTTATTAGCCATTAGCTCATAAACCACGCTACGGATTCAGAGTATTCTTCACTACCCCTATCTCTGAAAGCCTCGTCAATACGGCTAAAATACAACCTTAATACGTCATTGTAGTGGTTAAAATACACCATCTCATACTCATCAGGTGCAAGCGGTAGTATAGGAGCGGCAAAACTTATGCTGTGTGTAGTATCGTGTGACATTATCTTTGTCCATCCGCCCGTATATCTATCCTAGGACTACCTAACTGCCACTGTACCCCTGCACTCGTAGACTCTATTTTTATAGCCATTTGTCTACCACGTACCCGAACATTAACTTGGTCCGTATACGCTTCTACAGGAGCAGCAACACTTCTAGTTATAGTACCAGTACTATTACCGCCTTCAGATGCGGGTGTAGTATACCCCGAACCAGAGTTTTTCAGGGGGTAAAACGTCATTACAGCTTCCGGTGAATCTGCGGTAGAACCTAAAAACGTCATATCAGGTAGGACACGCCGTATAAATCCAAACCTATCCCCATCTTGTAGATCAAACTCTGAAGATGTTATGTGTGCGCTTATAGCTGTAGGAGGATCAGATTCGCCATTATCTATACCCTCTTCATGGTTAACCAAATTATAACTATATGTTGCAGCAAGGGGAAAATCACGAATACCAGAATCTAACCAAGCGGTCCTAGCAAGAGTACCATAATACCATATTTTGTATTCGTAATTATATATTACGTACTTATCTACCGTATCTGATTCACTAGAACAGTAAAACCACCACACTTCACTAAATTCTTCGTTAGTACCGGCAAATATCTGATCTGTTTGGTTTTTATTTATATCATCCACTACATACCGTAGTAGATCGCAGCGGAGGGGCTGAATACGCCCGTCATACATATAAAATCTATCTTTACCCATCCAATAGGATACACCGTTGGCAAATGCTGCGGCGTTGGGCGAAACTATAGATATATTATCACCGACGAGCTGTGCTCCCCATACAACCTGACCCCCCAAGAACTGCAAACTATACAAAGAAGAATCAGTCCACACATTAATTGCTTGGTTAAATTGTTGCGCGGTTACTATTTTAGTACCCCGAGATAACAAAAGACTACCAGCTTGGTTAGTAGCTGAAGGCGTCCAATCAGCAGCATCTTCTTGGTCAGACCAACGAAGTAACAACGGGTCTTGAGTAGTGGTGCCTAATGTATTTGTTCCGAAACAAAAAATAAATCTATGTATATCTGAAACAAGTATAAAATTTTGAACCGTAGGTGTATTAGATGCTCCACCTAAACTAGAAAGCGCTACCCCTCTAGTAGTTGTACCGTTTGTAGCATCCCAATAATATACTCCACCCCCTATTGGTCCGAATACAAGGTCCTCTCCAAAATTGGATTGGCTCCATAAACGTAGAGGTTTGGTTCCAACAGCTCCATACCCAAAAGTACCGGACCCAAAAGTACCCGACCCAAACCCGGTTACCGGTACTTCAATAGACATCCCTACGTTTAGTTGGTAGGCAGCATCAGTGGCAGATCCCCCATTACCGGAATCAGAAGAGTTTGCGGCTACAGAAGATGTAAATGTATATGTATTTACGTCAGTAATTGATGCTATTTGGTGTTCCGCGTTGAGTATAAGTGCTGTTATAGCGCCCCCTAGAGAAACAGCACTGCTAAAAGTAACAAAATCTCCTAATAAAGCTCCATGACTACTATCTGTTACCGTTATAGTAGTAGATCCGTTAGTAGCAGCAAATGTAGCAGCATTTGTAGTCGTAGCGCGTATAGGAGTTATATCATCGTAAAACCCTCCACGCTCTAAATAGAATTTAAGGTGGGTACCAACCCCAACAAGTTTAACACCACCTAAAGTAACCCAAGACCAAAGTGATCTACAAACACCCAAAAACGTATTACCGGAAATACGCGACCAACCACCTATTTTTTCAGGAAAAGTATACCTGAAGCGTATTTTATCACAGTCATACCAACCGTTTTGAGCAGCATAACGTGTTATCTCTCTATTTACACCGGGCTTAAACTGTAGTTTCTGTAGTGGCATTATAAATCACCCCGAAGTGTCCCCAAATATAACTAAAGGAGCTACTTCTATAGTTATATTCTGTTTTAGTTCTAAAGGCACCCCGCAATCAGGACATTTATCGGAGTTTAAATCGTCCTCGTCTACATCAAAACCACAAGAACTGCATATTATGTCTATAGTGTGTGCTACGATAGTAGAAGACTTACTACCACTAAACTCTTTTGGTTCGTACCGTTGTTTCATATTTACAGTTCTTTTCTGCTTATATACGCTCTGGCTTTGGACATAGCCCTATTACCAAACCAAAAAGCTATGATTGCAGAAAAAATAGCTTGAGTTTCCTCATCCCATATAGCCAACATACCCGCCGTTAAATCCATACCGTCTGTTGCTACCATTGTGTATAGCGTGACTCCTTTAATGGTAGAAAACAATATAAAGAAGGCATAAGTAATGACAGGACGAACAGAACCGCGGAGAGCGTTGACAAAACTTCCAGAGTCAAGATTTGCGTCATGGGCGTAAATACTTTTTGCCTCGGCAATATCGGCTTCGGCATCGAGTTCCCTTATCTTTAGTTCCGATAGCCTGTCGGCATATTTCGCCTTGGCCTCAAGCATTGCCAATTCTTGTTCATTAGCTTGCTTTTGCTTAAAATAACCCAACACTTCCGGTACTATAGAAGTACCAAAACCTAACAATGTCCCCAAAAGGCTTATCATAATGCCTTTTCCTTCGGGATAATAGGTTTAGTTACCGTCCAATTTTTTCCTGCGCTGGCAACACACGATCTACCATTTGGATCAGTAATAAGAACTGTCCACGAACCTTCTTTATTCGCAAATACCTCTACTAACCGATTATCATTGACTAACCCATGAGCTATTTGCGCCTCTTGCCATTTATCCCATAGCCGCACAATAAGTTCCCCACGAGGACCACATATATTCTGCGCTACAGCTTCACTAGCTATAAAACAGAGTACTAACCCGCATATATATTTCACTTTTTTGCACTCATGTACGCAGTCATACCCATATAAGCGCCCACTACTCCGGCTACTCCTATATAGAATAGCCCAAACAAGTCTGCTAACGCTTTGATACGACTGTCAGGAAAAACGGGAAGAAACACCATAGCGGTAAAAACAAGCATAGCTATAAGAGATATCCACGCCATACGTCTCTGAGCATCTGCTTTTTCGTGTTTCTCTAGCGCCTCCGCCGCTGCCAGTTCATTATCAGAAACAACTCCATCACCATCAAGATCGAGAGTATTATACGTACTTTCTGGCTGTAATTGTTTTTGAGTCATTTCTTTTCATTCCACAACTCAAATAATACTTTTACCTTATCTTTAAGTACTTCAAGATCGCCGTGCATTTTAGCTAAGACAATGATTAACCCAATAAGCGCGATTATGACCGGCCAAGCAGCATTGAACAGTTCGATCATGGGTTACATCTTCCACAACATACCCGCCATCATTAGTATAACAGCTCCTGCAGACCCTATAAGAATCATTTCAAGACGCTTTATACGCTCAACAGTTTCTTTCCAGCGTTCCGCGCATACCGCTTCGTGGGTATTTAATTTTGCCTCAACATCTTTAATCGTTGTAGGCATGATCCTACCCTACTTCTGAAGAATCTTCTTGACTTAGGCTAGAAATAAGCCGCCCCGTAAAAAACTCAATACCGGCGGTCGTCTGGTCAAGTGCGCGGTGACGTAACTTCCGTTGCTCCTGTAACTCTTGAATCTGACTAGCAAAATATTTCTGCTCATCTGTAAGATCGTCGGGTGAATAAGATTTCTCACCAAACGTCAAAATATTTTTATTACCGTCTACCATTTTTATTTCTCCTAGTTATTCCAGTTATTTAAAAGGTGGCCCTAAAAACCACACCACCAATGAATGTCTAATTCCTTTTGTTACAGGGGTAACCCTGTGCTCCATAGCAGAAGGAAACACAACAATTGATCCTATTTTATTAAATTCTGGCACAGTAATTTTACATTTTTCTTTATTATAAGTAGCAAACTCGAACTCTCCACCTTCATAATTATCGTTTAACAAGACAGTCATCGACAATTTTCTAACGCAACCGTGCAAAAATTTGTTGTCTGGCGTGTCATATGCAGATAAATGATCGCCCTTGCCGTCATTGTGGAAACAATAAAACCCACCCCTTTTATAACGGGTTATTTGCATGGCTTCTGCGCCAGTAATATCATACTTCCAGCCTGCCCTTTCATTTGCGTCGTGCATCCACGGCCAAATCGTATCGTAGATCCACTGCTCTGATGTAAATGCCACATCGCTTGTTCGTAATTTTGTATCGGTATTTAAAATTTGTTTTCTGCCAGTTATTCGTTCTTCTTCTGTGATACCTTCTTTAGTATCGACTTGAGATTTTTTCCAGTTACCCTTTGCTGAATTTTTTATTTTATCACAGGTTTTTTTGTCTAATCCTGTTGTAAAATAAAACCATTCGTTTGTATTAAGCATCTGTCTTTTTAGTCTTCAAGTATTGGCCGTCTCATAGCTCCGGGTACTACCGCCCACTTCAAATTAGCCTCATCCCAATTATAGACTTTATTGTCATCGGGATATGGTATGGGCGGTTGCCAACTAAAATTCTCATCCAGCGACCAAGAATCGTACATTCGTGGGGCATGAAAGGCGTCATTCTCAGAGTCATAAACATAGCCAATGCCCGCATAATTATATCGGATACTGTTGTTATAACTTGTTTGTTTCCACCGCCCACCAAAAAGGGTGTTGCACCAGTTTTCACCATCCGCTTCATACTCGTCATCAACCCTAATTACTCGTAGGACTATGTTATTTTCATCCAATTCTGCGAAGTGTGCCATATCTAATGTACCGTCCCGATTGGGGCATCATCCCAAAAGCTGGGAAGCCGCATTATTTCAGGAATCATAGTGATATCAAATTCAAGGTTGTCATCGACTTCTGGTTTGAGAGTATGCAGTGCATTCTCACCACCCCATATTTTGTCCCACTCAGTATCAACTTCTCCAACTTGATCCAACTCTGTCATCCTGTGAGTGAACCGCTCCGCACCAATAAAGTCTGATATTCCATCAAGTGTATTTTGTGTATTCGTCACAAGGTCGGCGTGTCTGACGAAGTGGATATTATTAGGAAACTGCAAGTAGCCAAGGTGAAGCGTCTGATATGTTCTGCGTAAATGATCCATTGGAATACTGTCGTGCAGGAACCTGTGAAGATCATCAGGCTTGCAAAGTCGAACAAAACTTGCTGCACATTCAGCATAAGGTCGTACAGTTGCAATTACCTTTACCTCGTCCTGCACGGTCATAGCCGCAGCCATCGCATAAGGGTCTGACCAATCCCGGCTTTTATCAAAGAAATATTTTGCGCTTTGATCTGGATGGTAAGCGTCCATCATCGCTTTGAATACAGCAGAGCCGTTGCTGTGTTTGACCAAATTGGGTGTGTTCTCCCATTCAAAATTTGCCTTCATAACCAGTGTTCCAAGCGAACTCGTGGTGCTGACAACGGTATCAGGTCGCTGCCCCAACAGAGAACAAAGCAGCGTCGAACATGAACGCGGTATGCCTGATAAAAATATCATAGGTCGCCTTTATGCTTGGTATAGATATCGGATGATAACTACACCCGATCCACCATTACCACCGTTGTCGCCCGTGCCGTAGCCGTTCGCGCCACCGGCACCGCCGCCCTTATTCGTGGTGCCATTACTGCCATTAGACGAAGACGGATAAGCAGCGCCAGCGCCACCACCACCGGAACCGCCAGAACCACCAGAGCCGGTATAAGCCCCGCCACCGCCACCACCAGCGCGGGTAACAGAACTGCCAGTAATTGAGCTTGCGCTACCAGAACCACCAGCGCCGCCGTTTATACCAGACCCTACAGCACCGGCGGAACCCGCCCCACCTCCGCCGCCACCACCGTCATGGCCCGCAGGCGAACCGCCACCAGCATTACCTTGCCCAGCCGGTGAGGCGCTACCACCGTTGGATGCGTACTGCTGACCGCTGCCACCACCGCCAGAACCACCGGGCATACCTTGCATAATTGTACCGCCGGGACCAGAGTTGTTGTCCGAACCACCGCCGCCACCGCCCGTGCTCGTTATGCTAGAGAATACGGAATTGGAACCCTTTGAACCTCTGGCTGCGCTCGTACCACCAGCACCGCCGCCGCCCACAGTAATTGAATAGCTTGTCGCACTTACAGAAAAACTTGTTGACGTTCTGTAACCACCAGCACCGCCACCTCCGGCGAGGTATTGGCCACCGCCTCCGCCACCGCCAGCGAGAACCAAATATTGCACGACACCATCAGTTCCTAAAGAGGTGATCTGGAAAGTTCCACTTGAATTGAAAGTGTGAACCTTATAGTTACCGTCCGTTGTTATCGAACCACCCGTAGCTGTAGTGTATGTGGTTCCAGTGAACTCCAGAGTATTTATTTTTTCTATCTGATCGTCCGTTAAGGTATTAACCTTTTCAATATCGGTTACCTCAACGGTGTTCAGTTTTTCGATTTGGTTTGCCATTAGGCACGCTCGATAACATCCATCGACGGATTGATATAAACAACGTCAGGTTCGAGCGCGACACCAACAATATTAACAAACGCGCCATCGGTACTTGGCGGTGTATGGGTCATCGCCCCGGCTGTCTCTGATAGGTAAAGAGTAGAGCCAGTAGTCCACGACCAGCTATCATCACGAATAAATCCCTGTAACAAGATTGTTCCGGTAGCGGTATCGCTGATCGCAGCAGGCGCAATCCCTATTACTCTAGCAGTAGCGTATGCGCTCGCGTCTGCCTCAACCACTTCTCCTGTTGTTGTATGAACACATACCAAATCAAATGCTGAGATTGTTCCACCAGCAAGCATTTGTGCTGTTAAACCTGTACAAGTATGATCAGCGCCAGTGAGTAATGGCGTAGAAATATCAACAGAACTTGCGTCTGAAAGTCTTACACCGTCTGTAGTTGTTTCAATCTTCTTAGAAGCGTCGTAGTATAGCTCGACCGCGCCGTTTTCAACGGCACCCAACATAGTTTCGCCAGTTGCCCGTCCTTGCAAATAGAGATTAGTTCCTTGGATATAGAGATTTCCGCTACCACCCTCTTGAATGTATGAGTGTTCTGGCGCGTGATAAAGGATAAGGTCGCCACCTGTACCTAGCTGCAATTGTACGTTGTCTGAAAGACGCAATACGTCCTGACTTTCATCCCACTCCATATACCTCCCACTGGTAGCTCCGAAGAATTTAACATCATGCCCAGTATCGTCTACGCCAACAGTTAAAGTTCCTCTCTGAACAACACCGTCTGCTGATGTGTCCCACAACCAATATCTACTAGCAGTATCACCGAAGAATTTAACGTCATAGCCTGTGTCATCAACACCAACAGTAACTGTGCCGTCAACGACAACCGCGTCTAAATATGATACGCCATCTACGTCGATCTGCCCCGATACGTCCAGTGACCCAGCATCTATTTCGCCTGTTACAAAAAGGGTATCGGCACTTTCATCCCACAGCATATACTGACCAGACGTAGCACCGAAGAATTTAACGTCATAGCCTGTGTCATCTACACCAACAGTAACTGTAGAGTTAAACTGCGAAGCACCGGCTTGAGTTAAAGTACCTGATACATCTAAATTGGCATTAATATCTGCCAAAGTTGCGTTCAGTTCGATTTCGTCCGTGGCATTAATGTCTAAAACGGTTGCACTGGGGGCATTTATATATTGAGAAGCATCATTAAACTGAAGTGCCATAGTGCTGTTAAGCAATAGCCCAGTATCAGCAACGTGAGTTAGTGTTACATCCTGATCATCGCCAAAGCCAACTACAGCACCGTCAGCAAGATATAAATCAGACCATTCTAAAGAAGTTGTACCAAGTGCGGCACCATCGCTTGCATCTGGTACTACAGCGGTTGTGGCTGTAATAGTTGTTGCTTGAAAAGTACCGTTAGTTGTTAGACCTGTATCAGCAGCATGGGTAAGTGTAATATCTCCATCTTCACCAAAATGAATTACAGCAGAATCACTATCTAGGTAAAGATCATCTTCAATTGTTAAATCACCAGAGAATATTGGTGTTTGACTAAAAGTAACAACACCGCCACTAGAGATAGCTATCGCATCTGTGTCAGAAGCAGAGCCAATATTACCACCATCAGGAATAACAATGTTACCACCAGTAGTCATCAAACCGCCACCAGTGTATGCACCGCTTACATCTACGGCACCATTGATATCTATAGTGGTTGCGTTGATTTCAATTTCTGTGTCCGATACTAAATCTAGAACACCATCAGCACTTTGATGAATGTACGTTCCAGAGTCACCAAATTGTATTTGTCTTGTACTATTGAGTAGTAGCCCAGTATCAGCGACATGAGTTACAGTAACATCTTGGTCATTACCAAAAGCTACGACACCCCCATCAGCAAGATAAAGATCACTCCATTCAAGAGAAGTTGTACCAAGTGCAGCGCCATCAGAAGCAGCGGGAGTTATTGCGGCGCTGAAATTGGCTGTACCATTAATATCAATTGTAGTTGCATTAATTTCAATTTCTGTGTCGGATACTAAATCTAGAACCCCATCAGCACTTTGATAAATGTATGTACCAGAATCGCCGAATTGTAGTTGATTTGTGCTGTTCAGGAGCAGCCCAGTATCGGCAACGTGTGTTAAGGTAACATCTTGGTCATTACCAAAAGCTGCGACAGCCCCATCAGCAAGATAAAGATCACTGAACTCTAAGGAAGTTGTGCCGAGAGCCGCACCATCTGAAGCATCCGGTACAAATGCTGTGGTGGCGGTTATTGTTGTACCTTGAATAGTCGAACTACCCGTTAACGCACCATCAATCGCGGCTGCACCAGTAACTTCCAACGTACCAATTTGAAGATCAGCAAGAGCATCAACAACGGCTGCGCCTGAACCTGCGCCATCACAGTAGATAATTGCGTTTTTACCGTTTTGAACGGTGACGTTTGCGCCTGAACCCTGACTTAGGACAAGGCTATAAGGACCACCAGACCCTGAATCAGTAGTTGCGTTTTCAATAATAAACCAAGCTGGAGCCGTATTTGGGGCTATTGTAATCGTGCAATTTGAATCCAAAGCCCCTGTAAATTTAATTACACGGTACATACCATCTTGAAGGTTTTCAGTCCCTGAACCCGGCGAGGCTTCGCGAACAGTTAAAGTAGCCGTATCCGCGTTTGTTGTTATAGCGACCGCTTTATAGGAAGCAATACGATCAATAATATCAAGGTTATGGTTTGTTGTGGTACCCCACGTACCATCCTGTTCACCAGAACCAATTTTCTCTATTCCAAAACCTGTTGTATATGTCGATGCCATAATTTTTTCCTAGGTTCGTGTTATACTACTATGTATACACCTAAAAGCCACTAATTATTTCCCAAGTCGATGTTTAGCTGGAGTTTACTACTTGCCAGTTTGGTACCTGACTAGTATCTATATCGCCCCAAACCAATGGAACACCTACACTACCTGTACTAACTACCCCCACTGCAGAAATTGTCGCGCTAGTTCCCGCCAACACAGAACCAAGGGCGGAAGTACCAACTAACCCTGTTACTTCAGGATTTATCCCGATAGCCGCAGTAACAGAACCAAGGGCAGAAGTACCTGCAACACCAGTAACCTCAACGCTACCGGGGCCGTTCCAAGGGCCACTACTCCACGTTCCCCTTGACCAACCTCCTAATTTCGTATTCGACACAACTAACTCTTTATAACTAGGCTATACGAATTATTGCATTACTTGCGTCTGCCGCCGGAAATGAAATAGTAAAATCACCACCACTAGAAACTTTATCCGCCCCAAAATCAAGAACAGCGACAGCTTTATCTGAATCAGTATCGTTGTAGATCAACGCTCCTCGCGCTGTAATAGTAGAGGAACTCCAAGTCGAATTGGCAAAATCGGTAAGCGCGGTTGTACCACTACTTGATGGGTCAACTCTTGTTAACGTATTACCTCCCGCGGTGTACCCCGTACCAGATACTTCATTACTTGTTGTGTACGCGGTAGTTCCGGCACCCAAACTCGCGCTGGAAGTGTAAAGAGCTATTTTAAAGGTGTCTCCACCACTGTTCTTAAAGTTATGCACCGCTTCTAATAGTTCTTGTTTAAAAGAGGTACACATTGCTTGTGAAATTGCCATAATATACTCCTAACTTACGGCTTGTCTGTATTGTCCTGCTCGGTAGGCATCTTCCCGTAACTTACCATCACCAAGATTTTTAAGTAACCCTATAGCATGTACATAGAGCTTTTCATAATTAGCTACCATATCCTGTTCACCTTTAATAAACCGTATAGCCTCTAATAAAGCTCCATTTAATAATGCGGAATCGAATTCATCCCCCAACCATGTAGTACCTGCAGTCACTATAGATTCGGGATAATATCCATAATGGAGTTCTACATTAAGAGCGGCATTTGGAGTGGGACCTAATATAAAACTATCCTCATCAAAATATGCGTAATGTACAGGAACTCCGGTAGTAGCCGGATTTGGATATGCCTCTCTTATAAAATTTACATCCTTGTTGATAAGAAAAGTATGTACTGAACTACTATCTAATACTGCTAGGCTGTAGGTGTATAAGAAATCCGTAGGTGTTGATAAATACTTGTTACCAGAAGTAAGTGCGCCGCTAACATTTCTTCGCAAAGCGGGTATCTGTACAGTATTATATATTTTTTGTTCGGCTTGGTCGGTAAACAACGCAAGCTGGTCATCCGTGAACGTATTCTCGCAGATATCCTGTATATTCGCTTTTAGGTTTGTATAATTCATAACCTATACACCTTTAAGAAGTAGTCACAGTAACTTGTCCTATACGCCCAACACTAGTAATGGGTGTAATAGGTTGCTCCCCTACAGGATTAGGACCTCCTGACGAGTTAATAGGGATAATCTGCGCTCTACTTTGTGCGTAACCTGCAAAATCTGGTCTAGGATCACGTATAGCCTGTGGGTCATCTACAGGATACCTACCCAATTCGTTCTGTGGATGGTCAGGATTCCAGCATGTGGGGCACGCTTTTATATTGGTATTAACCCCATTCTTAATAAGATCACGTAGTTTAGCTAGTTTATACCTAAACCCACAAACATCGCATTCTGCGATAGCATTTTTGCTAGATGCGAACCGCGCAGGCATCCGTTACAACCTATTTACCACCCTGTTCTTTCATAAACATACCAGCTACCGCTGTTATACCAGCAATACCTAAAAAATAAGGGGCTCCTACTGGTACAAGTATAGAAAGAACAATTGCTCCAACACCAACCGCAATCCAAGAAGTTGGCTCTACAATTCTACTTACAACCCAATCTACAACCATATTCATAACTAACTCCCATATAGTTAAAACACAAACACAAACCTGATACCTACAACCATATTCTCAAAAAAAATATGACATGCTTCAATGTTAAATTCTTGAAATTCTGGGCACAAATCTCGCGGATGATTTTTCTCTATCCTCTCCAGAAGCGAGGGCAAATTGAGCTTCATATTCAGCCTTTAACATATCAAGACGGGGTGCTAGGTCAGGAGTCTTCATAGCGATGTTATACGCTAATCCTGCAACCAGACAAGGAAGAAACCGAAAGTTCATATCTGCGGTTTCAATACCACTACCAGCATCCTCGACTCTACGCATACGCCAATATACAAAAGTGTAATCATTACTATCTGGTACAGGCCATACATTTATCTTGGGGGCGTCCGTAAGACGTTCTATCCAAACCTGTACAGGTCTACCACGAGTTAATTTATTGGGGATAGATGAGAATGTGCTAACACTAATACGACTTATATTGATATCAGACTGTTTTGTTGTGTTGCCACTATCAGTACGTATAGCCTGTTCTAATAAGTCTATTGTATCGGCTGGAAGAGTATATTGTGAGGTTCCTGTGGTAAGACTTACCGTACCAGAATCTATAGTCCACAGGTTTATTCCCCTATTTTGCCACTCTATAGTAAGCAAATTCATAGACCTACGAGCAGTACGTAGATCATACCCAGAACGCATTTCGCTCCCGGCACGCTCCCACGCCTCTTCAGCAATCTCGGTAAAATCCAGATTAAATGCTGTTGTGCCGGATGTAGCCATTATGCTTCCTTACATCTAACCATCTTCTTTACTGCCTGCTTTAACTGTTTTACGGGCTATTTGCTTACAGCAGTCTTCTGGCGCTTTACTTGCGTGGTCGCTACACGTTTTAACCGGATCAATAGGTTTATTAGCCATACCCGTTAAGACCCTTTCATACTAACATATTTACAGGCTTTTGCGCCCCGCGCCTTACCATAACCCCGCCCAACTTTACCGCCAGCGTTCATCTTTTTTGTCTTTTTTGGTGCTTTTTTCTTCTTGTCAAATGGCGCGAAACCCCTGCCACGCAGGGGGTGTTCAAAAGACTGCTCAGAGTCAAAGTCACGGAATCCCGATCCCTTAAAAAATGGCAAGGTAGACGACTGTGATTTGGCTTCTGGTGCTTTCTTCTTTTTCGTTTGTTTATTTGTATCTCCTCCTGTTTTAAATTTCTTAGGGGGGCGTCCAACTTTACTTCCGTATGTTCCCGGTCCATATGGCATATCGAATTTCCTTCCTAACATTTCCAACGTTTTCTAGCCTGTCTAAGACGGCTATTCGGATTCTTAGCTGCTTTAGGAAATTTCTTCATCTGTCCTGCACTACGCGCACAGTAAGATTTACGTCTGCCAGCAGCTTTACTTCCGGGTTTAACTTTACCCGTTACAGCCGTTTTCAATTTACTGCCGGGGTTCTTACGCCGATAAGAAGCTACCCCAGCTCTAGTCATCCCCGCTCCAGATTTAGTAGAACGAAAGTTCTTTTTATTCCTAGCAGGCATATTATCTGGCTTACGTACTTTACCGCCAGATTTGTAATACATATGCACTATAACTATCCTACATAGAACAACGTCATCGAAGACAGATGAGTTTGCGTGTAAAGTACATACCCACCGCTTTCGAACACAATACCGTCATCAGGAACATCGGGATACTGGGTAGTATTTGCGGAAGCTACAGTATTAAACTTCATACGAACGCTACCAGTAGAGGAAGTTTGCCTAAAGGTAATCGTACCCGCTGTTCCAGTATTGACAGCATAAAGCCCCCGGAGCCGTAGACGACCTCGGAATATAGGAGCGGCAATAGAAGTACCAGAACCAGCACTAACATTGCCAGCAGGGTCACCTACCGCCGCTATCTGACTAATAGTAGCAAAGTAAGTTGACCCAGTTGCCGTACCTGCGTTTGCCCCGGTGATAGATTCTGTTACAGCCGTGGCAGTCTCATCTGTGCCTGTTACTGTAAATGAAATACCTGAATCATCACCGGCGCTAAGGATAGTTATATTACGAGGTTGATCGAACGTAACCGCGCCCCCAGAGGCAAGTGCGCCCCCAAGGACTAAGTTAGCGTTATTAGCAACAGCCGCTGCCGTGGAAATACCATCAGTATCTGCTGCCGCAGCTTCTACAAATGTAGACTGAATATCAGAGGACATTTATACCCCCCTTATTCAAACGGTGTTGCTAAAGTGCCATCACCAGAGAGGAATGCTTCACAATGCCATACAGCAGCCGTTGTCGCTTTTAGACGAATAATGCCACCAACAAGCCAACCTTGTTCTACCGAACCAAGGTCTATCGTATCATCGTTGCTAGCATCAGGAATAAAGGTGTTTGTGTCAGTCGCCGCTCCTTCGTCAAATATTTGAGCAAACCCAGAGTAAAGATCATCGGTTGCTCCCGTATTGATCTGACCGGCCCCTGTAAAGGTCGTGCCTACAATGAAAGTATATTGTAGACCCGCTGCCGCTGTTGGTAACGTGACAACAATTCCTGCCGCACGGTTCAAAGTAAAGACTGCGCCAGATTGCGTCGTAGCAACCGTATAAGTCGCGTCCTCAATCGAAACGATGTTGGCATAAGACGAGACATAACCCGTGGTAACCAAATTACCACTCGTATCAATGTCTAGATTGGTTGTGATAACGCCAGTATTGGCGGCTTTAGAAATCTGCTCAAACCCGTTTTCAGAACGGACGGGACCGTTAAACGTCGTATTAGCCATGCTCATCTCCTGTCTTGGCTAGTGTCAGCCACATAATATGACTGTCAGGGATTACTTATAATATAACTAAAAGAAGGGGGTAACAAGTACCCCCCTCAATATTTTAGTCTTACGCGCCGGGCGATCCGTAAATTCCAAGTGGATCAGACACGCCGAAAGAATAACGCTCACGAGCTTTATAACGACTATTGCCCGTATCAAAGTCAGCATCCATAGATGTCTGCATCGAAGTACGAACAAAGTGTTTAAGACCGTTAGGAACATCAGTCATAAGGAACCACGCATCCGTATCAGTTAGATAGTGGTTGACTGCATACCCTTCAGGAACAGCACCATTGTTCTTCAGGGCATTGATGTCGTTATCAGCGGTGCTTACACGGCCCTCGGTCTCCAATAACCGCGTAGCAACAAACTGCAATGCGGGCGGGATAACGAGTTTCTTTGGGCGAGCCGCGATCAACAGGCCACGCTCATCCGTCCAACCAGCAATATCAATAACGGCGGCTTCCAGAGAAGTCTCGTTAAGGTCCGCTGCCGTAGACGGCGTATTTGCGTTAGTACCACCACTAACGAGTGGGTGGGTAGTAGCACAAAGAGCTACGCCATCACCATAGGTGGTGGAGAAGGCATCATTAAGAATAGTAGCTGCCTTAACCTGTTTCGTGTACGCCATAGCACGAGCCAGCGCTTTCGTATAACGAGCGGAAAGCGAGTCATACAAATTATCTTCAATAGCTTCCTCGGTAACTGAGAAACCCATTGCGACTGTTTCATGCGTATAACGAGCCGTCCACGCCTCCTGAGCATTGTCATATTCGATGGCAGAGCCTTCGTCCTTGACAGGTGCCGCGGAGAACCCGGACAGTTTGGTTTCTTCCTCAAAAGAACGATCCGAAGATTCCTGTTCGAAAATCTCCTTATGTTCTTCACCGTACTTTGCATACTCCATACCAAATAGAGCATTAAGGCCGGGGAGGAGTTCTTTGAGTAATTGTGCTCTTGAAATAGCCATTTTACACTACTCCCCTAAACGCCGGTTGTATTGTTTAACTGATGACCATCATTCCACTTAACGAGCACTTCTGGGAAGGCCGTCGAGGAAGTTTTGGTTTCAGTAACAACATCTACTACACGAAGTGGGAAAGTGTTCGTGGTTGCGGAAGTATCATCAACAGCATTTTTTGAATTGCCGGTGGTAGTACTGCCAGAATTATTTATCATGAACACGTTCGCCCCGATATCGGTAATAGCAAGATCAGCCATAGTAGTTCCAGAAGAACATACAGCAACCTTGAACAATACGTTCGGGTCATCAACCACATACGCATAAGCATCACTAGCAACCGTGCTAGCAGGCCAATACTGCTTAAATGTGGGTTGGGAAGAACCGGGATCTGTAAAAGTACATCCCATGAATACACCGACATAATCCATGTCGTTGGACCCTGCTTCCCGTTCTATAGTGCCGCCGGTTACGATTTTGACAACATCCCCGTAAAAAACGTTAGTGTTGTAAGCACTAGCAATTCGATACAGTCGAGTAGCACCATTATATGGAGAGTTGTCAAGCATCTTAACCGGTCGAAGTCCGTAAGGACCATCAATCGTAGGATAAGCCATAGCTTAAACTCCTAATCTACAGTTAAGTTCCATTGCCAAAGGTGACCTTCGATTGCCTATCATTAAACAAAGGCATACGAGGATCGTTTTCTCTCATGAGGTTGTTATCCACAGAGGCAATCTGCGCTTTACTCTGTTCTGAAAAATAAGTATTGCGCTCGTCAACCATCTCTTTCGGAGCTTTGCAAAGCATTAATCCTCCAATTACAACGTTATCTTTGAACTTTTCTTGCTCAACGGTAACCATTGTAATTTCAGGATGATCTACTGCCTTAACCGGCTCCCAACCTTCACGTAATTTTGAGGAAACATTAGTGGCATCAACCGCTCCTTGCGTGGCGACACGTACCCAATGAAATTCATAACCCGGCTCAGGGGTAGGCGCAGGAAGTACCTGTGGCCTCTGCCAAGCTCTCTTACGGGTCGTTTTTTCTCTTGTGTCGTGTTCACGATCAATACGATTTTCAGCCATTTGCTTTCCTCATCTCAATTGCAACCTGTTTGGCGTAATCTTCAAGTTTGACCCCTAAACGATTCGCTAGGTCTACCTGTGTTTGCGTTAATCTCACCTTTTTAGGTGAAGTGCTCCGCGTTGCGGGGGCAACCACATTTGCCTGACGTTTTGCGGTCTTTCTCTCTGGTCTATCGACATCCTCGAAATTTTCGGGGAATATTTGCTGCATACGAGCATTAATAGCGTCGTAGTATTCATCACTCTTAGGGTCCATGCCCTGTTTGACAAGTTTACTATGCAGCCCCAGTGCAAAACTTGTCATTTCGTCGTCGTTACCGAACCAAGTGTTAGCTTTTGCCCATTCTTGTGCTCGTTCATCAACCGGTACTGGGGCGGATTCTTCTGTTACACCTTGTTCTAAAGATGTTTCTTCTTCCTGTAAAGAAGGAAGTTGTATATTACCTAAACGATCTGCTTTTATCTTAGCAGTCGTCATACTTTCCTGTGCTTCCACTACAGCTTCAGTATCACCGGACTCATATGCTACCTTATAAGCACGTTTTGCTTCCTCTAGTTCAGTACCCGCGACACGTTTGGCTTGATCCAGAAGAACAGTCTGATTCTTACTAACGGAAGTTTTTAGTCCCTTGTTCTCTTCAACAAGTTTCTGGGCATACCGCTCAAGTTCTTCCCGCTCACGGAATGCTTGCTCTTTAGCCCTCCGCTCATCGTGATACCCCTTACTAAAATGCTTTATCCGTTTACGAACCTTATCGGAATAATCCTCAAGTTCTTCATCCGTAACCTCTTCTGGAGGTTCTGATACGGTGCGATCTCTATCAGCCTTGGGAGTATCATTGACAACTTCGATTTCAATTTCGTCATCAGGCTTATCAGGTTTTTCCTCGACGACAGGGGTACCCCCAGATACATCTACGTCAAGCGCGCTTGATGGTTCTATCTCGATTTCAGCGCTACCATCTTCTTCAGGCTCTGGAAATTCAAACTCTACTTTCTGAAAAGGCATTAACTATCTCCTATGCACGCGTTACGCCGCGGGGGTCTTGCACAATGGCTTCGATAGAATCGTCGTTCATCAAACGATATTCTTTACCACTAATAACGAACCGAGTACCAGTATTAGCACGGAACATTACATAATCACCTATTCCACACCAAGGTCCAGTAGAAAACCTGTCTTTATCGCTATAGGCTTGCTCGCCCATATCAAGAACAAGTCCAATAATAGACATAATCGCTTCATGGTTCTTGGTTGTTACAGATTTTAATATACTGGTAGAATCGTATGTATCTTCTACCTCCGGCATCGCTACAAGTAGGTGGTAACCAACCGGTATAGGTAATTGTGCTTCTAATTCTTCGTCTGTTACTTCAACAGGTTCGGATTTAACCGCTAATTTAGTCATCTTCATCTTCCATATAATTACGCGAGAGGTCTTCTACGAAAGAATGCGCGGTTTCGAGACCCCGAATTAAACCACACACATCTCTATACTGGGCGTAATCTTTAGCGCTGCCACCAGCAAGAAATTCCGTTGCAGAGGATTTTTGTTCCCCGATACGATCTTTAAGCACGTCAAAGACGGTTTTTGCCATAGATTAATTTACTTCCTTATATTAGGAGGGGGAGTAGTTACTGCTTTGAATATCTCAAGGTCGAGTTTATCAGACTCTTTACGTGTATTAGCATCGACCTTTAACTTCTCTTTCTTAGCATCCAAGACCATTTCGGTCTTGTCTATTTCTACCTGCTGTGCGGCTACAGCCACATCGGCCATGTCTTTTTGGGCCTTCCGCAATAAATCTGCTTGTTGTAGTTGGGAATCAGCTTGGTCTTTTTGAGCCTTACGGTCCACTTCAGCCTTCTTGACTGCCACCTCTTCTCTACGGAGTTGTAGTATCGGGTCTTGAGCTTGTTGCTCTGCCTGTTTCTGTGCCTGTTGTTGCTGATGTGCCTGTGTGAGTTGTTTCCCTGCTTCAGCGACAAGGCTAGCAAGATTGACTTCAACTTCTTCTGATAGGGGTTCATTAGGCGGCGGCAACGGTACACCAAGACGCTCCTCAATCTGTTTACGATAACTAAACCCTAGATGTTCAGCAATATGGGCCTGTAATGAAGCCATAATCTGCTGTGCTTGGGGGTTCTGCCCGATTGTTTGTGCAATCATCGGGTCCTGCATAAACGAAGTATGAGTAGCAATATGAGCGTCATGGTCCTGATATATGAACGCTCGCATGGGTTTTCCAACCAACGCAGCCATATTCTCACTAACAGGATCAGTGGGGTTAATATCATCCTTAACAGGAACCAATTTATCGGCGTTCTTTACCCCTAATACATCAATCATCTGCCTATGGAGCTGTGGCAAATCATATATCTGCGGTGCAGACTGCGCCATCTGTAATACAGCCTGATACTGTACTACACGCTGGGCCATAGTAGAACTGTTCGGATCACTTACAGGAATAACATCGACTGTATCGTAATCAGCTCTACGCGCACCCATTTCCCCACGAAGAGGTTTGTAGTCGTACTCTTCAGGCGCATATTCCGACATTATATCCTTGAGGAGCTTAAACTCCTGCTTCATGGCATAGTGGACACGGGCCTGAACCGCTGCCATAGGCTTCAATGTACGTTCAAGTAGGGCTAATGTGGTCCCTACAGGCGCATTAGCAGACATATCAGAGATGTTCATATCACTGATAGCGCCCAACCTACGACCTTCTTGGGTTATCTGATTAAGAAGTTGTAATAGTGTCTGACTAGGTTCCTTGTATGGGAGAGGCAGAATATTATCGCGTATAGAGCCGCTGGGTACGTCTACATCACGGAACTCACCCGGCTCAATAGGAGTGTCATCCCCTTTAATACGTAGCCCACGCGATTTGATACCACCGGGAAGGTTTGCCAGAGTTCCAGAATCTACTAATTGACGTATAATGGATGTACCGGCTTTGGCATAACCCCCGATGATATGGATAAGCCCGAGCCCGTAAAATCCAAACCCCGGCACATATACATAATGTACGAAATGTTGACGTTTGAGCATAAGCTCATCGTCTGGGTCCCAGTTTCGACGTATAGCCAAAACTTCGGAGGTACCCCGCTCTATAGTAATGACATAGGGTTTAGCGATTTCATCGTCAGAATCATCAAAACCTTCTATGACAATATCAGCGTGTACCTCATACATTGTATATCGGTCGTCATCCGTTACCGAATAACCATCTTCTTCTGCCTTACGTTCCTCTATATCTGTATGGAACGGCCTAGGGTCTCCAATATCTGCATCCCTGTAGAACCCGTTGGCTTGCAATTTCTTCAAATCGTTTTTGGTCTTACGCATGATATGCGTAACACGTTCCGCGCTCTCTATATGAGATGCCCCATAAGGAACAATCACATCTTCGGCGGGAATATAAACTGCCGTCTGTCGTCCTATGTTCGGATCGAAATACACCTTCTTAAAGGCGGAACCAGAAAGCCCCAAACTGTATAAAAGACGTTCATGCTCGGGACGATACTCCACCATGCGTTCGGTGAGTTCATAGTTCATATCGGCCTTTACACGAGCTGCTGCTTCTTCCTTATCCTTGGTTTCTTCTCCCAGAATCTTTGTTTTAACCGGACCCGCTGCGGGGAAAGTCTCACTCATCGTCTCCGCTTGGAACCGTATAGCTGCCTCGGATAGTACGGTAGAATAGACGCCACACGCGCCCTCCCACGGATCACTACGCTCTTCGTACTTAAACCCTAATACATCAAGACCCTTAACAAAGGTATCCGCCCAATCCTTGCGACTATCTACATCAGCATCGACTAGTCCGATAACCTCATCTGCTAACTTTCGAAGTTCGTCTTCTTCCATATCTTCGGCAAGATTGGCATCAAACTCTCCATCCTCGCCAGCGCCACTATCAGGAACAAGCGTTATCTCTACGCTACCATCATCAAGCGTCACCATCTTGGGATCGACAATCTCAATCTCAAGATCAACTTCAGCCCCTTGCCCCTGCATATTCTCTGGTAGAGGGCTTAATGCCCGTTCAATAGCCATAATCTAATCCTTGCACATCCACTGTTGCCTCAGTCTCTATCCAGACCCTAGCCCCACAAGGCAACGGTTTATCGGGTCTATACACCACTTTACAGGGACCACTTATTAATATCTCGTGCCCATACCTATTATCTTTATAGGTTTTTGCGGTGATAACAGGCTCACGTTCACCCGTTTTATGGTTGCGTTTTATCACATGCTGATTAATATGCACATAGGTTTTCATTCCTAATAAAACTCACCGGTACGCTGTTTAAAATATCGTATTGGTTCCGATTCATCAGAAGGAAGTCTTATAAAGCCCCCTTGTCTAAACCTCATAAGAGCCATAATCTAATCCCTTGGCTTCATTATGTTCTGTATACGATCACTAACATCGGAGTGATCCAATAGTCCCCATATCCTCTTTAAGTCTTCCCAACCTTCCTCTAACGTTGTGTCTTCTGGAGGGGCGGTAAGAACCTGTTCGGGGTATATCATATCGGGATCTTTACCCAACCCACCTAAATCCTCGACACGAACCCCTAACTCTCTAGCCACCCCTGCCGCAGTATCACCAGCCTGAACAGTATGTTCTCTATCCGGGCCTTCCGGGCCTAACCCTACCATACTACCAACTACATCAACCGTCTGCCCAATTTTACGCCGACGTTCCGCTTTTGGTAACTTATCGGCGTACTCATATGCCTTAATAATACTCTCAATATTCCCTAACTCTTCACCTTCATTCCCTAACTCTTTACCCCCTGCTTCTTTCAACTGCTCAACTGCGGGGTCTTTAAGGACTAACCGATTGCCGAACTCACGTTTAACTTTGTCGCCTATCTTTTTAAACTGCTCTTTTCCAGTGTTAACTTGGGTAAGGTGGAAATCCCTATATAAAGCTATAGCCGCGTCCTTATCGCCTCTACCTACGGCTGTTAATAGATTATTGGTATCCCCTGGATTCTGTTGTAAATTAATTAAAGTTAAAATTGCTTGGTCATCATACTCCAACCCGGTAACACTTTTATTAGTACGCGCATCGGCAAATTTTTTGGGTAATTTTTCCCCTAATATACTATATACCGTCGCCATCCGGGTAAGTGCTGTATCAAGAGAACTACCGTCAAACCCCTTATTATCACCATCATCGTTTAAAAATTGGAAAAACCCCCCTGCCGAAGACTTTTTATTACTACCATGAGCAAGATTTTTTCCATCAGACTCTATTGCGGATAAACCCTCTAGGAAATTATCAACGTTTCTAACGCCAGAACTATCTAGCCCTAGTATCTGATTAATATACTCCCGTGGAGTACGTGCTTTACCTTTAGCCATACTAATAGTATCCGCCTTGGCGATATTTGAAGAACCTAGGCTCTTCGGGTTCATCTGTAGGTAACCGTATAAATCCGCCTTGGCGGAAACGCATAAGAGCCATAATGGTAGAGTCAACCAAATCATCATGACTCATGAACGGAAACCCAGCTATTTCTTCTACAACTTCCTCGGCCCAACGCGTTGTTGGTACCCATACTAGTCCAGATGATACAATATCAGAAACAGAATTTAATCGAGCCAACTTATCTCCTGATCCCCGATGAGGGGTATACTCTTGTACAGGTAACCCCATCCTACGCATTTCCTGATACAGCGCGGTACCGGAACTTTTCTTCTCAACAATAAAAGCGTCAGGGTCCCAACTTGAATATTCTTCCATAGCTAACTCTTTTAGCTCAGGAAATTCCAAACGCTTCTTTATACTGTTTAACAGAATTATATTATGTGCGCCAGTGTGTTCGTTTAAGAACACGCCCCACGTTGTGAGTGCGGTAAAATCCGCTCGGTTGTGTGATTCTGCTGCCGCATCCAACGACATTATGATATACTCACATAGTGGCGGAGCCTCGTCTCCCCACGACTGCCACCATTCACGTTTTACTATAGACGCCTCTTCCGCGGTGGGTTCTTGCTGGTATTGAGCATTCCACTGGAAAGTAGGCATTGAAGCCTTGGTACGATGAAGCGCGTTAAGATCGAAGAATTCAGGCCACAACGGTTTTTCCGTATACCCGGACCCCTTTTTCCTAGGTACTTCCAGAATTGCCGGAAACTCCACTATTTCATATTGGTCGGCTTTATCGTTCTGGGACATATCGACTACAACCCGCCCAGTCAGGTCATCCATATGCCACCGCGTCTGAACTATCGCTACGCTACCGCCGGGCATCAGACGAGTACGAGCGCCATAAGTGAACCAATCGTAGGCTTTTGCAAATACGTCGAAGTTTCCATTTATAACGTCTTGTTCTGAATGAGGATCGTCGATAAGAAGTAAATCTGCTCCACGGCCAGCTATAGAAGAACCAATACCACATGCGTAATACTCTCCACCTACACTAGTATTCCACCTACCGGCTGATTTTGAGTCAACTGCAAGCGAAACGGTAGGAAAAATCGCCTTGTAGTCGTCTGTAGCTATTAAATTACGTACTTTTCGACCAAAATCCACCGCTAAATCGGTAGTATGTGACACCATCATCACTTTTTTGTTCGGATTACGCCCTAAATACCATGCCGGGAACATAATCGAGACCAATTGGGACTTACCATGCCGGGGTGGTATGTTAACGCATATACGATCCTTCTTCCCTTGCTCGATATCCATCAACATATCCGCCAAAATACGATGATGCTTGCCTACTTTGTAATCTGGCTGCATATGTTGGCAAAACGCGATCAGGTCATCGTACGCTCTCTGGTTATAGGTACGCGTACTAAGCTCATCCACGATGGTATTGATGTCACTTAGTTCCTGCGGCGTGTATTTATCCAGATTATCCAACATCACCTGAATATCGGATTCGGTAAAGTCCTGTATGGCCGCGCTACTCTCCGGCATCGGCCTTGTTCTCCGGCTTTTCGCTCAATCCCAGCTCCTCATCCACATCTATAACCTCACCATCAAGGGTAACAGGGTTGGATTCTTCAGGATTTACGAGTTTTGCCAGTTTTGCACGCAGATTTTCCTTCAAATCCTCGGTAGATTGATGTGTTACGGTTATTTCAGACTTCTCAGAGAACAAACCTACGTCCGATATCTTACCTAACAACTCCAAAGCACGGATGCGTACCCTCGCATCGGGGTTCTCCGCTTCCAGAACCAGTTTGTTAGTGACCAGATGCCGTATCTGTACCGCACTCTCTACAACAGACTGCCCAAACTCCTGCAAAATACTGTTAGTCATAAGGAGAGATGCGGGGGTTAGGGTGGCTGCTCGCTTGGCGGTGACTTTCTTTGAGGTCTTTTCAGGGTTGTCCGCATAGGATATAGCTAATTTCGCAGCTACGTCCTTATCTTCAGCGGTAGGCTCTATGTTTAGCCCATGTTCAGCTAGTTTAGACGCAGTATTACACGCGTATTCAGCGCGGTCTTTTAAATCCACGTATGGCGTGTCGGACGAAAGCGGGACCCCTAACTCGGGGTTTACAACTAAAGTCATCAAACTCTTTCGCAGGCTACAAACCGTAACCAAACACTACCAAATAAAATTTTTGCACACAAGTTGTTTGGGACTCCAATAGGGGGGTGTTCTATATATGCACATTACACACAACAAGGGTCTGATATCGGAAACGATACTTACAGAATATTTTTTAAGACACAAGTTCTACGTATTCAAACCTACAGCAGCCTTCGGTCCTATAGACCTTGTTGTTATATCCAGCGAAACGGGGAATATGTACATGCTGGATGCAAAAACAGAATCCTTTAGGAAGTTAAAAGGGCGTAGCGGAAAATACAAGGGCGGGAAATACCGAATCAGCCGCGTATTGTCGAAAGAACAGCGGAAGATGGGCGTCAGAATAGCCTACGTTAATATGGATACCCGCGAGATAAATATAATACCCCCTATACCGGAACTGACCGAAAAAGGGGTAATCGCCCCTAAAACCGAAAAAACGTAAAATTTTCGTCTGGATTAGTATTTATAGAAGAATGGCGGGACTCCTAAAACTCAACGGGGTCATGGGGGGCGGGTAGGTCCAGCACATATGCGTTTCCGGGTTAGTCCTACGACTAACCATCTACCATCACCTACCACCAAAAGGTTAGTCCTACGACTAACAAACATACCTTGCCACGCCTAGCCTATTGTTCACACGTCCTAATATGTTAGTATGTATCTAGTCGCAGCACTCGTTGCGATGGCTTTAAGGAAACTACTTATGACCAAACCAAACACGCCAGCCGCTGGGCACAACAGCGGCGCAAGCCTTATCGTTTTGGCGCAGAACTATTTTAGTTCTGATAAGAAGGCCGAGAACGCAGTGATCGCAGCTAAGGCGAAGCGTGCGCTGTTGTTCGATACTTTAGAGGCGGACGGTATTGATACCAACTTCCATCTTAAGTATGAGGATGCCGAAGGCAACAAGGTGTACAGCGACGTTGCCAAAGACATCCGCGCCGCGTGGGTTGCCGCGCGATACGGTAAGGACGGCGCGACATTGTGGGCAGCATATGAAGCTGACCCATCCAAGCTGACTAAAGCACAGAAGAAGAAGCGAAAGGCTATGACCCAACAGCTTGGCACCAACATGGCCAAGCTGGCCAAGCAATATGAAGCGCATATTGCGGACGACGACGATACACCGGCCTCGACGTTCACTAGCAGACTAATGAAAGCGTTTGCTACTGCGAAGGACCGTCTGGAAAAGTACGATCCAGAAAAAGCGAAAGATGCGGACGTTGCCAAGTTCGATATTGTTGCGGCAGTCGCAGCACTCGACAAAGTGATTGCCCTCGTAGGAACCGAGGTCGAAGAGACTGAATAGTAGTTACCACATAGGGGCAGCAGTGTGCTGCCCCTACCTTTTTGGAGGGATGTATGAATTTGGCACCTTATCAGGTTAGGAAATACGATTTTGGCTACTTTACTGGCTGGTTTGTCATAAACACCGACACCAAAGAGATAGCTGACTGGTTTGATGAAAATGAAGACAGGCCGCTACGACAAGCTGAACTGTTAAGGAATAAACTGAATAGCAGGTATGGCTTGGATAAATTAGGAGTGTGAGTATGAGTAACGAATATTTCTTCATAACCTTCCTATTCGGTGTGCTGATAGGCATAGGAATTGGCATGTACGCACACCAAGCCATGATAACTTAAACATCTGGGCGGCCTTCGGGTCGCCCTTTTTTTGTGCGTTGAAACCAGTTACTACGGTCGCGGCGAGTCGATCATCTCAGCGCCGAGCCATTCCCCAATCACACTGAAACCAGTTACCACAGGAGCGACGAGTCGATGGATGAACTGACAGAACTGACAGAACTGACAGAACTAAACAACTTCCCAAAAGTTAGTCCTAGGACTAACTAACACACCGAAACCAGTTACCACAGGAGCGACGAGTCGATGCGGGGACCTACAAAACCTACAAAAGGGTAGCAGTGGGCGAAACCAGTTTCTTCAGTAGCGGCGGGTCAATGCACAAGTTAGTCCTAGGACTAACAAATAGGCACGTATTGATAATGTTCCATAACTAGCGTTGTAATGTTCCAGAATGTTCCACAATGTTCCGTAATGTTCCCTCCCGAAAGAACATTAGCAATTGGTGTGTTTTGGTGACAGCATGTGTGAAGAAGTGTGAAGAAGTGCTTATCAAAACTTATGTAAATGTATGTAAATGTAGTAGTAGTAGTAATGTTCTTTTTTATAAATATTGAATGAAATTATTCTAGACCCCCACAAACGCGGATTAAAAACTCCCGATAAAAATCCCCTTGTTCAATTTCTCAAAAAACGGAACATTGGAACATTGTAGGGTTTCCGCGGGGTTCAAGACTACCGTGTAAGAACATTACAGAACATTACAGAACTTTACACGTTTACACACTATAACATACAGAAAACTACTATACTGAAAACCTTGACACTTCTTGATAGGTGTGATATACTTAAAAACGATGAAAAAAGGAGAAAATTTTTGAATATGCAGAACGTATTGTTCTGGCTGTCGCTAGCGGCAGCATCGTTCGGCCTTTCCGCCTCTGGGTGGCAAGGATTGTTCCCTATCATGTAAACCCAAAAAGTTAGTCCTAGGACTAACAAAGGAGAAACAGGATGTTTTTAAAGTACGGAATAACAAAGGTAGATAGCGTTATCTATCGTGCCTTGGCACCGCTCCCCATGTGGATCGTTACCCTTCCCACCACTAGGGTTGGCTTGGACGTTACGTCCTACGTCGCCCCCAAGTTTTTCCCGTTCTTTAGGTATCAGTATCTAAAGGGTCAACTCCAGTACTACGTAGCCAAGCGAAGGGAGAGAACTGACGTATACAAATTTGACCCTAACAAACACCCAACCCCTTTTGTTCGCCCCCGCTCGTTGGAGTCGGCCAAAATCGTAATACAAAACAACCAACCCAAAAGTTAGTCCTAGGACTAACAAAGGAGAAAACTGATGGCTGATAAATTCATCATTAAAGAGTTTGAAAACCTCGACGATATGGCTGAAGCAATCGAGGAGTTAGGGCAAAAGGTTATGTTTAGCGACGAAGCTGAGGATTTGGATAGCTACAGCTCAAAGCGTGTGGGCCGAGACGGGAGGATGAAAGACTACGGTAGTATAGCCACACAACATTTCCTCATGGCCTATGCCCAGTTACGCGCAGCAGAAGCCTCTATGAAGCTGTGCGTACAGAACTACCACCTCGAAATAGACAAACAGATAGCCAAAAAGATACGTGCCGGAAACATCCCCACCCAATACCGAGACATGTCCGCAAAGCAGATATTCGCGGCCATGAAAAAAGACCCCAACAACGAGAGTTAGTCCTAGGACTAACAAAGGAGAAACAGGATGTATAACGCAGTAAAAGCAGAAAGATTTGTGGTGGTCACGCGCCATCCCGCGCTGGTGCAATTCCTTGTTGAACAAGGGATAGTTGACAAAAAAACTCCCACCATTAACCACGCGACGGTTAATGACATTGAAGGTAAACACGTTATCGGCGTGCTTCCAATGCACATGGCGGCGATGGCACTCACCATCACGGAAGTTCCGTTGAATATTCCAGCGGAACTGAGGGGAAAGGAACTTTCACTTGAAGAAGTGAAAGAATTTGCGGGGGAACCCGTGAAGTACTCTGTGAGAACAGAGAAGCAAGTAATTAAACACGCTGCGGGTACGAGTGATCTGGTCGCAGCGAATAGCGATTGCTGGTGCGGTGACGACGCCGCACGGTCAATTTATAAATTCAATGGAATGGAGCTACTTTAGTCCTAGGACTAACAAAACCAAGGAGAAAGAAGTTATGACAACCGATTATCAAGAAACAACCATAACCCTTCCAACCCCCGCCTGTGCAGACATTGGTGTAGGGTTAGAGCAAGCCGCGGTCGATGCGGCAATAAGCACAGACGTAACAACTATAGCCAGTTCCGCATCGCTGGTAGATATGTCTATCAGTCAATGGCAAGCACGTAAGAAAGACAAGCGTGCCTCTGCCGAGGTAGCGCAAGCAAACAACGCCGAAACCGGTGTGGCTAACGTTACCAAGTCGTTGCTGGCAGGTAGCCCAGAGTTAAAGGCTATCCACGATATGACCAGCGTCATACGTGTGTTCCATCAGGACATGACGTTTCCGTGGGGTATGCACAACCTCCTACCCACTAGTCGATACTTCGACTATCACAACGGCATCACCGATATGTTCCAGCAATGGGATAACCTCGTCAGTGAGTTCCTCGCGTCATACGAATGGAGTTTAGCGCAGACCCATGTGCTAGCCGATAAGATGGGGGATTTGTTTGACCCCGATGAGTATCCCACGGTCGATGAGGTACGTAGCAAGTTCTCATACAGGCTTGGCTACTATCCTGTTCCGCAAAATGATTGGCGGGTTGAGATGAACCAAGCCGGTCTCACGCAGATGCAGGGGCAGTTCTCCGACTATGTAGAGAACAACGTCAAGGGCATGTTCACCCGCGTGTACGAACAACTACTGAAGCCGCTTCAAACCATGTCGGAGCGGTTGGACTACACCGACAACGAAGACAAGCAAATCTTCCGAAATACGTTGGTCAGTAACCTGATCAACATGGTTGACACCTTAGAACAGGTCAACGTCACCAACGACGCCGAATTGGCCGAAACGCGTATGCAGTTGGTCGAAGCGTTGGATGGCGTGACCGCTGACGGTCTACGTGACGACGCCTACTTACGGCGGGAGACCAAACGTAAGGTCGATGACATCATCAACAACCTCCCATCATTAATGTAGTTTCAAACCGGTAGGGGTGGGGTAAGACCCACCCCGTGTACCGGCGGAAAGTCACCCACCGGTACCAACAACCCAATAACATGGAGATAAGTTATGTCGTTAAGTGATAAGAACTTTTTAGGTACGACCAGCGATAATCGTATGGACTACCAGACCGCCCTAGAGATCATGGATAAGGTCATTAGTAGTTACATCAAAAGTAGGCCCGTTGATCCAGACGAGAAGAAGGTCACCGAGGCTTACAACATCATCCGCAACGGTTAGTCCTAGGACTAACAAAATAACTGGTATCAAGGAGAAAGAAATTGGCAAATTCAGCAACAAGCATGTACGCGATGAATATCGACGCAGTGGTAAACGCGATTATCCGTAAGGGCCGTAAACGGACGGTCATCGTGGAAGGTGATATCGGGAGCGGCAAGAGTTCCATATTAAAGATGCTTGCCAAAGAACTACCGACGCATACCCCCTGTTACTTCGACTGCACCACCAAGGACCTTGGTGATATGCAGTTGCCCAAGTTTAAAGAGGCAGAGGGGCAGGACTTCGTACGGTTTGCGCCGAATGAGGAGTTGGGCATACACCTCGACAAGCCGGTCGTAGTAATGTTTGACGAGTACGGCAAAGCGACCCCCACTGTCCAGAACGCCAGCAACGGAATTATGTTGGAGCGGCGGCTGGGTACGAAATATCTACACCCTGACAGTATCGTGTTCGCGACCACCAATCTAGGCGCGGAAGGTGTGGGTGACTTGTTAAAGCCACATTCGCGTAATCGGGTTACGGTGGTGCGTATGCGTAAGCCGGACAATATGGAGTGGATCACATGGGGGATCGAAAATGAAATCGAACACACGCTCTTGGGTTGGGCGAAAGATAACCCGCAAATATTCGCAAGTTTCGAAAATATCGAAGACCCCGACGAGAACCCCTACATCTTTCATCCCCGCGCTGTTGGAAGGGCAGCGTTTGTTACACCCCGGTCGCTGGAAGCGGCGTCCGACTGGCTCAAGGAAAAAGAACACATAGACAGTCACTCTATGACCGCTTTGCTGATGGGTACGATAGGCGACCGTGCGGCAATGGACCTCATGGCGTTTGTCAATCTGGCGGATCAGTTACCGTCACTCGACAGCATCAAGAGTGATCCCATGAACGCGAAGGTTCCCGATAGTGCAGCCGCCGTGTGCATGGTGGTCTACCGCACGCTCGTAAATATCGAACGTGGTTGGGTATCGGCGTGGATGAAATACCTTGGGCGATTAAACACAGAAGCTCAGGGCATGTTCGCTAATGGTGTTCGTGCCAAGAAGTATTCGAAACAGTCGATGGTGATGACAAACAGTGACTTCACCGAATGGGCGCGGAACAACAACTATATGTTCGCGGCGGACAAGGTTTAACTAGTTAGTCTTAGGACTAACTTCTTATGGGGTGGGGTAAGACCCACCCCAGAACGGAGGAAAATCAACATGTTAGCACTTGGTAATAACAAGTTATCTCCGCAACAACGGCTTGACAAGGCTGTGGTTGCTATAATGGGTAATGAAAAGTACCGCGCACTGGCTGGTATCCTTATGATCGGAGACCGGTCGATTAAGGGTGATATACCCACAGCGTGTACCAATGGGCGTGATGAGATGTACGGCCATGACTTCGTGGATACGCTGACCGACGCCGAATTACGTTTCGTGGTACTACATGAAAGTTTCCACAAACTATACCGACACCTGACTACGTGGGAGTGGATGTGGAAAGAAGACGCAGAACGCGCAAACAGGGCGTGCGACTACGTTATCAACCTACAAATACGAGATGAAAATAAAGACGGCTTCGCGACGATGCCCGAATGCGGTCTGGTAGATGAGAAGTACCGAGGCATGAACACCCCACAGGTATACAAATTGCTGGGAGATGAACCACCCGGCGGCGGAAGCGGTGGAGGTAGCGGCTTCGATGAGCATGATTGGGAAGGTGCCAAGGAACTGACCGACGCCGAACAGCGTGACCTAGCCAAGGATATCGATGAGGCTATCCGGCAAGGCGCATTGATGGCGGGTAAGTTAGGCACGGGTGCAGAACGTGACTTCTCAGATCTTCTCAAGCCTCAAGTAAACTGGAGAGAAGTAATGCGTGAGTTCGTTACGTCTACGTGCTCGGGTAGCGACTATTCCACATACCGACGACTTAACCGGCGCTACGTAGCGTTAGACTTACCCATGCCCACCGGCATAACCGAGACTGTCGAAGGTATCGTGGTCGCGGGTGATACATCTAGTTCAGTTGGGCAGCGAGAACAGTCGGTAATCACCAGTGAAGCCAAGCATTGCTTCGATGCCGTCAAACCGGATTGGGTACGGATGCTTTATTGGGATACCGAAGTTGCCGGTGATGAGAAGTACGACAACGCCGAATTGGATAATTTCGTCAATACCACCAAGCCGCGTGGTGGGGGTGGTACCGATGTTAACTGTGTCCCGCCTTACATGCAGGAACATGGCATCAACCCGCAAGCCATAATCATAATAACTGACGGATATCTTTATGGTGGGTGGGGTCAGTGGTCGCATCCAGTCCTGTGGATAATCATCGACAACGAAGATGCCAAGCCCGACTGCGGCAAATACATTCACGTAACCAGCGAAGAACTTAGGAGGTAGAGCTATGGGTAAAGGTATAACAGAACGACCAATTAAGATGTTGGGGGGGATAGCGCCAACAGACCGCGAATTAATTAGGAACAAGAATACAAACGGGACAATGAGAAGGTTACCGAAGGCAGACCTACCGTGCAGGGTGTGCGGTAGGGTTTTCAAAACCGATGACGGTTTGACCCATCACATGAAAAACAAACATGGAGATAACGCATGACGATAGCTGTCATCAAGATAACCGTAATAGTGGCATTGGTATTGTGGTTATGCGCCATGATCGCACTAGTCGATATGTTCCTGTGGATTTTAAGTAGTTAGTCCTAGGACTAACAAAACAACTGGTATCAAGGAGAACCCGGTTATGAAACTCAACACCTTTAACGATGTAGCAAAACGGTACAGTGAAATCAAACCGTTGGTTAGTAAGCACCACACGCTAGAAGATGACGTTCGTCCGATAGCTGATCGTCGCAGAAAGCACCAACGGATAGAACGTGTTCACAGTAATAAGTATATTCTGCGCGATACACTACCAATGGAAAACCCTAACCGCTATGGCCCGTGGTACGGAAACTACCTAAACCTCGCCACAGAACGCCCACCGATTACGTGGGAGATATTACATGATAAAAAGGGAAACCTAACATACGAACAAATTACCGTACGTGGCGGCATAACCCACAGCCACGATACATCTCGGTATAACTTCTTACGTGAATACCTACCTCGCCACATGTACTTCCACTCAGGATCAAAACATTTCATTCGTCACAAAGTGATTGATATCGAGAAAGGCGTGATAGTTGGCGAGGAAGGAATTGTTAGATCAACCACTAACAAATACGTGGATAGATATATACCCCGCCCAGAATACCGGTGGCAAAGCTCTGGCATTCCTGTTACCGAACCCGAACCCGATTACCTACTCACCTTCCGCCGCAAAGATAAGTGGCCGATTGGGGTTTGGGATTTCTCCGGTCCGTTCTGGCCCGAACCCAGAGTACGTATAGATAAACGCAAGAAAAAATCCCTCAAGCCGCACATAGATAAATTCTATGAGTGGATGTGCATCGTTGGCCCGTTGATGCCGTACGACGATTGGGATTACCGGGAACGTATGGTTACCGAAATAAACGAGCATAAGCAGAGTGGCGTGAGCTACCTTGGAGCCTTACAGGACGGTATGTTACCCGCAACGCTTGCAACAGAGATTGTTATGGATTACAATCATCCACTAAGAACACACCTCGCGTGGCATTTCTTAACACAAACAGATATAAGGGGGGTTGATACTCAAGAAGCCAAGCGTAAATTCCGAAATGATTTTAACCGTAGAGCAAACGACCTGTTTGATCTGCAATACACAGATATGATCCAAATGACAGACCACGCAAACAAAAAGTATGCAGGAGAACTAAAATGACATTCGCTTACCTAGTTGAAGATTGTGAAGCGATGCCCGGAGATAGCATATGGGCAATAGATGCCGCAAAGATGGGGTTGTCGGGAGAACTCAGAATGTTCGCTGCACGGGTGAGGAAACTTTTCCCCCGCGCCATGTTCAGTGTTTACACTAAACATGGATATAAGAACTTATTGGTGTACCACCCGAATAAACCGCTGTGCATGGGGTGGATTGGCTATGGCGACTACACCAACTCAGATAGAGCTTCTGGGTATAAGTATGTTGTGTTTTCCGAAAACATAGCAAACTACCAATACGCGTCACACTCATGGCAGCGGCACCTAATGTCATCAGGCAATTTAAATCAGGCAGTTAAGAACGTCAGCAGGCACTTGAGAGACTATTCTGTAGAAAACGTAGCCAAATCACTGTCGAGGGAAGCAAGAAACGAATGGCTTAAAGAGGAAAACGACGGCAAGAATGAGATATCTTCCGCGTTCAACGCCCTACGTTATGACGATGATTTGCGTGATGAACTTATTCGGCTACATGCCGCGGGCCATATGTTCATTACTGAAAAGCTGCAACGTAAGATAGATGAACTCGCCGCTGCATACGATACGGAACGGGAGAACTCAAAATACCGCTTAAATTGTGTGTCAATGGTCTGTGTTACCTCTACCTTACGTGGCGAACAAGTTTTCGAGGTATGCACGGTACCAAATATCCTAGGGTTCGGCAGTGGGAGTAAATTCATAGCGGAACAAACATACACCGAAAACGAGTTACCAGAAGATTTGAGGGATAAGCTGGGCGCTCTAAATATTGTTGAGAAAAAACAGTTAGTGCCGGGCGTGGGATATAAACTCACAGATGGTATACTGTTTGTAGCACGGGGGGAAGTTGCTCAGTGACCGAATACTTTGACCATAAGATATGCAGGGTGTTAGTTCGTGATGACGGCACCGTGTGTATCTTATGTGTTGGGGGCATAGACGCTCCTGACATTAGTGGCGCTTATTCGGGGGTTAACGAACTACCCGATTGGGTGCAGGATAAACTCGCGGTACTAATGATCTGTGATCCCACACCACCGACAAAACAAGTAAGTGGTGTGGGTAGACGCATCAACACCAACACGTTCTGGATAGATGTGGACGGCACAATACCGCCCGATGTTAGGGTTGGCATTGGTAACTTAAATAACCTACAGAAGCTAACTTTTGGTCATGACCAAAATGAAGCTGACGATAAGATAAAAGGTATGCAGATAACATCTGGAGCATACCATCCCACCTTCTACAAAAAAGGTAATTTTTAAAATAGTCGATACCAGTTTCTACGAACACTGGAGGTAGCTATGAGCCAGAAAACCAAACCGCTTTCAGATTTTATAGTCTGTCCTTGGTGTGGGGCGCACACAAGATTGGAATTTATACACGGTCACTATGCGTGTATGGCTTGTCATAGACCTGTAGTCGATTGCTGCGATGGAGAAGCAGCGTGTAATACGGAGGAACAAGAATGAAACTACACACAACCGATGAGGCTTTCGATAAGGCTCACGAATTGGTTTCTGGTAGGAAATCCAACATCACTGTAAAGCGGTCTATGTTTATTAACCTACTGATGGATCATTCTTCAATGGTAGGAAAGTTACAGGACCACGGAGAAAAATTAGAAAAAGGGCGGCGTGTTAAATGAACGATTACAATATCAAGGCTATTCCGACGCGCTACAGCGGTATCATGTTTCGGTCGCGCCTAGAGGCGCGATGGGCTGCGTTCTTCGATCTAATGGGCTGGAAATGGCATTACGAGCCGTTCGACCTTGATGGTTGGTTTCCTGATTTTTTAATTGAGGGCAACCGTCAAACCTTGGTCGAGGTCAAACCTTTTTCGGAATACGATCTACTGACAATTGGCCGTATTTGTTCTGCAGTAAAAAAGGCGCGTTTAGACAAAGAAGTACTGCTTCTCGGCCCCGGCCTATGCGAGAAAAAAGCAGCAAACGATTATGGTTTTGTATCGCTGGGGCTTTTGGGGTCCGATGATCCTGATTATTTTGCGCCAGCCGTCTTAGTTGCCGCCGAAAGATTGTGCGACTGGCCGAGCAATAAATCATACTCACCGGGACTGAACGGCGACTTCTACCATGAAATTGATGATTGGGGTTGCCGTGTCAGTGGATTTTATAATGGCGACGAAATCTGGAACCATTTAATGCTAATGCACACAGCCCGCGATTACTGGGGCAAGGCGTCAGCGGCAGTGCAGTACAGACCCCGCGATTACAGAGCGACGGCTACGGAAGTTCTGGCCAACCCCCACACAGTCCCTAGACGAAAGAAGCGACGAAAGTCCAACGTAGCGTTACTTGAAAGGAACAAACAGGCGCTTGCTGAACATAATCAGTTTATGGGGCAGTTGAGCGAAAAGGAAAAATTGCTATGGATGGAACACGCAGACAAATTCACAAAGATGATAATGGATCAGGACCACGGAGAAAAATTAGATAAGGGAAAGAAGGTAAAGTAACGCATGGCACAGAAAGTTGTTCACACGTATTCAAAAAAGACGCCCGCACGACGCCGAAAGAAAGTCAGGCCGTTAAACCACCGTAAAAGTTTAGGGCCGAGGTCGGCATTTGCCGGGATCAACAAACGCAAAAGAGGCCAAGGATGAAGAAGCGATGGCAGAAATGGACACCCTCAGAACTGGAAAATTTTTTAGACGACTACAAATTGGGGGAGCCTATAGAAGTTTTGGCTACGAAGTATGACAGGTCGCCGCACGCTCTCAGACAACAATCCGCTAAAGCGCATGTATACCGGACTGTCGAGACGTTATCGCGAGTGCGTAACGCAGCGCGGTTGGGTGATGGGTCAAAGACCGGACCAAAAAGATTGGAGTTCCAAGATGGCTAACACGCCAGAAGGTAAGGTTAAACGGGTGGTCACTAAGCAACTGAAGGAGCTTGGTGCCTATTACTTTTTTCCTATGACTGGGGGCTATGGTAAAAGTGGTGTTCCAGACATAATAGCCTGTTACAACGGTCATTTTTTTGGGATAGAATGTAAGGCCGGTAAGAATAAACCTACAACCTTACAGGAAAAGAATTTACGCGATATAAAAGAAGCAGGGGGGCGTTCGTTCGTTATAAATGAGGAAAATATGTACGCGATCACTGCGGTAATGAAGAACGCCACAGCACGGTAATATCTTTTTCGCGTGGGCTTTGGGTGTGTTTCCCTACGCGACGACTAAGCGGATGAGAGGTCGTAAAAAAATCCTTCCGCAGTGTCAGGTCGGCGGGTTTCAAGTCTATAGGTTTCGTTGGTCATGTTTGTACCTGTAGACGGACCTCCCCCGCGATGTTGGCACCGGAGAAACACGTTACGTTAGACCCTCCGCAAACTCTTTGAGGCATGTGGGTTTGTGGAGGGCACCTCCGAGTTAGTCCTAGGACTAACAAACACAATAAAATAAGGAATTCACAGGATGCCCGACAACGTATTGAAGTTTCCAGAACGTAAAAAGAAAGACCCGTTTGGAATAGTTCGTACTAAGGAAGATATAAAAAAGTTAAATAAGGCTATTGAAGAAAAATGTAGGTTTCTAGAGCAGGAAGCGGAAAGGGAAAATAACACGGTATTAGCCTTACCTTGCGGCCACACGGAAGCGCATATTATGGAGAGTGGAGATATAAGATGCGCGGAGTGCGGTAAGAACCCTATCAAAATAGTTTATGAGGAGACCGAAGACGGTGCGAAAGAGTGGTATGAGGTTCCTATTGTTGTGTGGGGTGTTGTAGGTCCTGACGATGTTGATATAGAGAACACAACCCTCATTAACCCAAACCCAGAGGTAAATTAAATGGCGGAACAGTTGGAGTTACCCTTGTGGAATACACCCGAAGATGAACCCCGTGTGCGCGAGCGATCAGTCATATTACGCACGGCAGAAGAATACGTCACGAAGCAGCGCGCTCAAGACTATGGTGACATGAATACAAATTTTGCTGTTATAGGTAAGTACTGGTCAACACACTTAGGTATAGAGATAAGCAGTGAAGATGTTGCTGTAATGATGGCGTTGTTAAAGATAGCTCGTGTAAAAGCTAATTCCTCTACCAAAGACAGTTTCGTAGATGGGTGCGGATATCTAGCATTGGCAGGAGAACTAGCCGAACTCAAAAACAGGTAGGGATGGATGGACCTGATAACGGTAGATTTCGAGACGTATTACGATAAAAAGTACTCACTGTTAAAGATGACCACAGAGGAGTACATCAGGGACCCTCGCTTTGAAGTTATAGGGGTGGGGGTCAAAATCAATAACAACAAAACGGAGTGGGCTAGTGGAACGAACGATCAGATCAGACAATTCTTACAAACATTCGACTTCGAAGCGTCTTGTGTGCTTGCTCATAACACCATGTTTGATGGTGCCATTCTTGATTGGCATTATAATATTAATCCTAGGTTTTATACCGATACTCTGTGCATTGCCCGCGCTGTGGACGGGGTGGAAGTTAGCGGCAGCCTCCGGGCGCTGGCTGAAAGGTATCAGCTTGGTGTTAAGGGAACAGAAGTCGCCGACGCAATCGGGAAACGTAGAAGTGATTTTACCGAAGAAGAACTGTCACGTTACGGCGACTACTGTATAAACGATATAGACTTAACCTATGACCTGTTCAGAAAAATAGGTAAGGGTTTCCCCAAACAGGAGCTTCGGCTTATTGATCTAACGCTGCGAATGTTCATAACGGCAACATTGGTGTTGGAACGTGCCCGGTTAGAACAACATCTTGTGGAAATACGTAACCACAAAGATAGTTTGTTAAACTCCGCCGGAGTAACCAAAGACGACCTTATGAGTAACCCCAAGTTTGCTACGTTACTTGAAAGTGTGGGTGTCGATCCGCCTATGAAGATAAGTCTGACCACTGGCAAAGAAACCTTTGCTTTCGCTAAATCTGACGAAGATTTTATGGCTCTACGAGACCACGAAGACGTTAAGGTTAAGAACCTCGTAGAAGCCCGACTAGGTAATAAGAGTACGCTAGAAGAAACTAGGACGCAGCGATTTATAGATATATCGAAGCGTGGTCCGTTACCCGTACCGGTGAGATACTACGCTGCACATACAGGTAGGTGGGGTGGAGATGATAAGATCAACCTGCAGAACCTACCAAGTAGGGGGTCTTCTGGTAAGAAGTTAAAGCGTAGTATACTAGCTCCCGAAGCGTGCTCCTTAATCAATGCCGATTCCTCCCAAATTGAAGCGCGTATACTTGCATGGCTAGCCAAACAGAATGATCTGACGCAGGCTTTTGCCGCTGGTGAAGACGTATATAAAAGTATGGCCGCACGTATTTACGGTGTAGCTGAAACCGAAGTTAGCGATGCCCAACGATTTGTCGGAAAAACTACAATATTGGGGGCTGGTTATGGTATGGGCGCAGTGCGCTTTAAGGATCAACTAGGTAGTTTTGATCCCCCCGTAAATATAAGTCTGTCAGAAGCACGTAAAGCTATTAATACCTACCGCGATACTAACTGGCAGATCACTAGGTTGTGGCGCGATGCCCAGAAAACCCTAGTGAGTATGTACAACGGTGATGATGGTTCATTGGGCGTTAACGACCTTATAAATATTGCAGGGCGTAAATTCCTGACCCTCCCATCTGGGTTACGTCTACGATATGACGGGCTTGTAAACTACAAAACGGATATGGGGGAACAATTTGAGTATAAAACAAGGCGCGGTATGAAGAGAATTTACGGTGGGAAGGTCGTAGAGAACGTGTGTCAAGCACTCGCACGTTGCGTTATTGGTGAACAAATGTTAAGAATAGCTAAGAAATACAAAGTTGTGCTAACTGTGCATGACTCTGTGGTTTGCGCTGTTCCAGATAGTGAAGTCGCTGAAGCCAAGAAATACATGGAGGAATGTATGCGTATCATACCTGATTGGGCTGAAGGATTACCTCTGGATTGTGAGGTGGGTGTGGGCAAATCGTATGGAGACTGTGAATGACAAGAGAAATAGATGTAAAAGAAGAAATCAACGATGAGTGGGTTAAACTACTAAATCACATAGAAAAAAATTTTCCCGATGATTATAAGACCCTGCGACAATTGATTGAAATATCAGGTGAAACCCCGAAACAATTATTTGAGCAGGGGTATCGTAGCGGATGGAATGGCGCAACTGCTATTATTAAGGAGTCAGTACAACCAGCGCAGCAAGTTCACTAATGAGTATAACCCCGTGGTCATACAGCCGTATCAAAGCGTTTGAACAATGCCCGAAACAATTCTACCACATGAAAGTGGCTAAGGATTATGAGGATCGTGTTACTGACGCGATGCTTTACGGTACATCGTTCCACACCGCTGCCGAAGAATATGTTCGTGACGGCACCCCTATGCCAGAAAGATTTGATTACGCGGTGTCTGCCATAAATAGCCTTATAGATAAAGAAGGCGATAAGTTATGCGAGTATAAATTAGGTCTCGACGAAGAACTGGAGCCTTGTACCTTTTCTGATAAAGATGTTTGGTTTAGAGGTATAGCTGACCTGATAATAATAGACGACGATCTGGCGTGGGTGGTGGATTACAAAACAGGTAAGTCTGCACGGTACGCGGATACAGGCCAACTAGAGCTTATGGCTTTAGCGGTATTTAAACACTTCCCCGAAGTTAATAGTGTTAGAGCCGGGCTGTTATTTGTGGTATCTAAAGACTTGATTAAGAGTTCATATACGAGAGAACAAGAAAGTACTTTATGGGATAAATGGATTACTTCATTTAACCGTATGAAAGAAGCGTATACGAATGATTATTGGAATGCCAAGCCAAGCGGCTTATGTAGGCGACACTGCGCTGTAACAGAATGCGCGTATAACGGTAGGAATTAAGTTATGGCATACACCAAATCAAAACGTCCCTATAAAAAAGAATACAAAAAACAAATAGCCCGTGGCGAGCATAAAGATCGTATGGAACGTCAGCGTGCGCGGCGGGAGTTTGACAAGAAAGGTGTATCTCGTAAAGGAAAAGATGTTAGCCACAAAAAGATGTTGAGCAAAGGGGGCTCTAACAAAGACGGTTATAAACTAGAAAGCCCCAGTAAAAACCGTAGCAGAAACGGCAAACGTAAAAGAGTTGCTAAACGTAAAGCGTAGGAGGAAAGTAATGGTATTCAAAAAGTTACCCGATGAAGATTGGGGGGCGCAAACCCACGTACCAAAAACCCGTAAATGTCTAATGTGCAAGAAAGAATTTGAAAGCGCATGGAGCGGAGAACGTGTTTGTAGAGGGTGTAAAGTGACAAACGCATGGAAAAGCGAGGGTATCCAAGCGGTTAACATATCACGACGTAATTAATAGAACAGAATAGAGCGCGTTTAACAGAAAGGAATTCCCCGGCCTCGCGCTTTAGCTGGGGTGGGACTTCCCATCTCACCCCAGCACCCTTACCATTCACCAGCACAGGAGAACCCAGTGCAAATAATAAAAGATAAGGCGCTCCTGCTTAAACTGAAGAACCCCGAGACTGTAACAAATAACATACCAAAAAGTAGTATAGTAGGAGACAATGGAGTTCTTGTGAGCTGGGGTCTACAAGAAGCACACGCACTTAATAGCCTTAATATAAAAGCGCCTTCACCAATAACCGCGCAGTACAATTGGCCGGGGCAACACAAACCGTTTGACCACCAGAAAACAACATCAGCCTTTCTCACTCTTAATCAACGAGCGTTTTGTTTTAATGAACAAGGTACGGGTAAAACGGCATCCGCTATATGGGCGTCTGATTACCTTTTGGATAAAGGTGTAATAAATAGAGTTCTAGTGATCTGCCCCTTGTCGATTATGGACAGCGCGTGGCGTGCAGATTTATTCACGTTTGCTATGCACAGGTCTGTGGATGTTGCGTACGGCCCCGCCGAAAAACGTAAACGTATAATAGCGAATGGTTCTGACTACGTGATAATAAATTATGACGGTGTTGATATAGTGTCTGACGTGATTAAGGAAGGTAATTTCGACCTTATAATCGTGGATGAAGCAACGCACTACAAGAACGCGCAAACTAAACGGTGGAAAACTCTCAATAAACTTATTACCCCTAATACATGGGTGTGGATGATGACGGGCACACCCGCTGCACAAAGCCCCGTTGATGCCTACGGTCTAGCCAAGATAGTAAACCCTGCGAAGACACCGCGGTTCTTTGGCTCGTTCCGCGATATGGTTATGTATAAGGTATCTAATTTTAAATGGATACCGAAAGAAAGCGCAACCGATACAGTATTCAACATACTGCAACCCGCCATCCGGTTCACTAAAGCGGATTGCCTAGACCTACCAGATATGGTGTATGCAAAACGTGAAGTGGAGATGACTAAGCAGCAAAAGAAATATTATGGGGAACTAAAAAAATACATGGTATTACAAGCAGCGGGTGAGGAGATAACCGCCGTTAACGCCGCTGCGAATATGAACAAACTATTGCAGATATCCTGTGGTGCAATATACACCGATAAAGGTGACGCGTTAGAGTTCGACGTAAAGCACAGATACAAAGTTCTTCGTGAGGTGATAGACGAGTCAAGCCAAAAAGTTCTGGTGTTTGTTCCCTTCCGCCATGCCATCAGTATTCTGTCAAACAAACTAACCGCCGATAATATCAGTAACGAAATTATCCAAGGCAATGTATCCGCACCGCGCCGAACCGAGATTTTCAAAGCATTCCAAGAACAGCAACACCCCCAAGTTCTGATAATTCAGCCAGCCGCCGCTGCACATGGGGTTACTCTGACCGCTGCGAATACGGTGGTGTGGTGGGGGCCAACTAGTTCACTGGAAACTTATTCTCAGGCTAATGCCCGCGTGCATAGGTCCGGGCAGCATCACAAGTGTACAGTGATACAACTACAAGGTTCTACCATAGAAAAACACGTATATAATCTATTAGATAGTAAAATTGATATTCACACACAAATACTAGATTTATACAACGAATTGCTTGACTAGCCTACCTTACGATACTAGAATGCCCCTCCCGTAATGAAGGAGGGTTTACATGGGCGCGAAACAGATAGAGTTGGAAAAGCTCACCAAGGTTTACTTAAAAATAAAAGACCGTCGAAACGAACTATCTAGGCAGTTCAAAGACGAGGACGGTGATTTAAAAGAACAGCAGGAGACCATCAAGCGTGCGTTGCTCGACCATTGTAAAGAACATAACGTCGAGAGCGTCAGGACACGGGAAGGACTTTTTTATCGGAGCGTCAGAACACGTTATTGGACATCCGATTGGGAAAGTATGTACCGGTTTGTTCATGAAAATGGTGTACCGGAATTCCTCGAAAAACGATTAAACCAAGGGAATGTGAAACAGTTCTTGGAAGAAAACCCAGAATGCGTACCCCAAGGTTTAAATGTCGATAGTGAGTATGCAATCTCTGTAAGGAAAAAATAATGAACGATCCGGCGTATGTGCCAATAGAGGATGTGTCTAAACATTTTAGTGTTAGCATATCCACAATCCGCGGTTGGATAAGGCGCAAGCATATCCCCCCATCTACGTATATCAAGGTTGGGAATACGTATAGGTTCTCCATACCGGCAGTCGTATCTGCACTGTCTTCTGTAGATGATACCCCCACACCAGAAGAAGTTAGTCCTAGGACTAACTTTGATCTCGATCCCGACGAGGACTTTTAGTGCTACGTTTAGATATTCACGACAAACTCTTTCGGGATGCAGCATCTGTACAGTCTACATACTTCGGCGTGTTAGTGAATGCTGCACCTATCTCTAGGTCTTACTATGAGGAGGAATACGATCCAGATAAATTAAATACCCCTACGTGTTGGTCTGCCAACACACAAACGCCATCACCAGATGTACCCTCGCACCAACGCCAATCGGTAAGGTGTATGGATTGTAAGCACAATATAAGGGGTTCTGGTTATGGAAGTAGCCGTGCGTGCAGGTTTTCACAGCGGCTAGCTATATTACCCGAAGAAGATTTCGGTACAGTTTACCAGTTACGTTTGCCAGCTACGTCTATTTTTGGTGAAGCCCGTGATGGTAATCTGCCCATGCAAGCCTATGCTCGGTTTCTTAAAGAACGCGATACACCGGCTATGGCGGTTATCACCCAGATGTATTTTGATGATAATAGCCCTACACCGAAACTCTTTTTCAAACCCAAAAGACCTCTCACAGAGGATGAACTGCATGAAGTTGGGGACATGATAAATCATGCCGATACAATTCGTGCTATTACGTTAGAGTTCACACCTTTTGAGAATTCAAAAATATCTCCGTTTGCTGAAACAGACGGTTTTCAATCCACTAAAATCTAGGAGAATAAGTATGGCTGAAGCCAGCCCAATATTTCGTATTGATGACGTTGAAGCCCTGTGGCCTCGAATTAACCGTTGCTATAGGTTCGACAACAAGAAGAAAAAGTCGGTCCCTTGTGACGCCTTTGATGACGGAGCTAAGTACGAAACAAGTTTCCGTATGAATAAGGCCCAAGCTAAAAAATTGTGGACCGCTATGCTTGCGGCGTACAAAGAAAAGGCAGCTACTCAAGACGGCTGGCCGGATAAGTTTGATAACCCCTTCACCAAGGGTGAGGACGATACGTTCACTTTTAAAGCGTCTCTAAAGGGCGCTTACGGCAAGGATGCGACACGTAAACCTACGCAATACGACGCTAGGAATACCGTGCTTGATGAAGATTTTATGCTGACAACGGGTAGCACGGTCAATATAGCCGTGTCATTCACTCCCTATAATGGTAGTATCGGCACCGGAGTATCATTACGTCTACGTGCCGTGCAAGTTATCAAGTACGCTGTCATGGAAAGTCGTTCCCCCTTCGATACCACTGAAGGGTTTGCAGTTACAACAGAGGTTGAAAATCCTTTCGATACCGCCTCTGAAGCTGCCGAAAGTGGTGACGAAGTGGTTATTGAGGAACCGGTGAAGGTCAGTAAAAAGGCCACACCAGCCAAGGCTACGAACAAAGACTTGGACGCGTTGGTAGACGCTTGGGACGACTAAGTAAATACATATAACTACGGCCATACATTTTTTGGGTTAGCCGGTGGGTGACTTTCCGCGGGTGTAAACATCTCTATAAAGTGTATGGTCGTAGTATCTCTTCAAAGGAAATGGGATGGATACAAATGATTTTCTTGGGAGAGCGTTAGGAGATGATGGGTTTTATTGTGTGTTCGCTTCGCACGCTACGGAGAACAAGCGTGTACAAAACTTCTATACCTCTAAAGACGCTCTCATAACCGCAGCCGAACAATTAGATAAAGATGGGTTCGATACATATTTTGCACTAGCTACCTTCCAGACCGATAACTCCCGAAAAGCTGATAACGCGCACCAACTTAAATCTTTCTTTCTGGATTTGGATTGCGGTCCCGATAAGGAATACGCAGATCAATCCGCCGCCTTATCCGCGCTACAAAAATTCTGTGATACGCTAGACATACCTAAACCCACGCTGGTTAGTTCCGGTCGTGGAATACACGCATATTGGTTTTTGTCAGAACCTATTAGTGTACAGGAATGGTCACAAACGGCGGAACAGCTAAAGGCCGCATGTGCTAAATATAACTTACTAGCAGACCCTGCCGTAACCGCCGACGCAGCACGGGTGCTACGCGTTCCTCATACACACAACCATAAGGACGATACGCCGACTGAAGTCATACAGTTGGGTAGCAACGTACTCTCATCGCCAGTAAATCTAGATGTGTTCATTGAGTATCTTGGCGATGTGCCGATACC
>VTLG01013962.1_pt1 | contig 58970 bp, 88 predicted proteins | sample 4694571 | NCBI WGS metagenome assembly VTLG01 (sample SAMN12604809, study PRJNA352737) | marine metagenome | biome: ENVO:00000447; feature: ENVO:00000209|ENVO:00000569|ENVO:01000036; material: ENVO:00002151; isolation source: viral sequences binned using virsorter ...
AATGTATAAAGACTCTTCATAATTAATTAAAAATTTATCGTACCATCTCTCTGTCTTACTAAATCCAAACTCAGCTAAATCATAAAGCCGTTCGTCTGTTAACTCGATGCTATCTCCTGTTTGATCAAATATACCCCGCACTTCAGATATAGACAATAGGTCATTCTTATCTGCCCATCTTGTGTAGTTTAGAATGCTTCTAAATAAGGAACTACTAAAACTTTTTCTACCTTTGTATTCAAAATATAAATGCCTGTCTTTTAGAACCGGTTTTAGTCTGTCTAACTTGTCATTATATCTTGCTAGTATCAACCACTTACCATGCTCTAATGGTGCATCTTCAAGTGATGTAATATGTTCGACGCTGCCCTCTTCATCTCTTGCTTTCCATTGTTTACGCACTCTTTTTAGGTCAGGTATTCTGTCTAATATTTTATCAGCAATGTATTGCACAGACTGTGGAACCCTAAAAGATTGTGGCAAGATAATGTTTTTTTTAGATTCGATGTCTTGAAATTTTTTTACGTCTGCTCCAGCCCAGCCATAAATAGCCTGGTCATCATCACCTGCCAGAATAACGTATTTACTGTTTTTTATTATTTCACTACACATTTTCCATTGTATTGGAGATAAATCCTGGGCCTCATCTATAAAAGCTACGTCTAATTTTGGACACAGTTCTGACACAATAAATTTTTCTATCATGTCTGTAAAGTCTACCAGTTCAAAAGCTTTTTTATAATTAGTTACTTCTTCTTCTAGGATAGGTAAGAGCCTCTTATCTAAATCATTTGAGTACATTGCTGTATTGTATTCTTCTTCAATAGATGTTTCTTTTATTCTGGCTGCATTTATTAAATTAAAATACTCACTATTAGAATCAACAAACCCTGTCTTTTCTTGTCCATCAGAATAAACAGTTACCTCAATTCCTAACTTCCTACCAATATCTTCGTAGTGTTCATCCTGCATGACTTGGGATTTAGAAAGACCCAATCTTGTAAAAGCTAGTGAATGTAGGGTTCTAAAATATTTTAAATCTTTTCTTCTGTATTGTGGGTATTGTTCCATCATTCTGTCAATTGCTTCTTCAGCAGCCTTTCTTGTAAATGCAAAGTATCCTATTTTATCTATAGGTGTGCCTAATTTTAAAAATGTCTTAACATATTTTAAAAGTTTTGTTGTCTTGCCTGTGCCTGGAGGACCAAATAATTTTCTACTAATCAAAAGTGGTTTCCTATAAATTTATTTATTAATGTTTCATAATCTTGTGTTTCATTTTCTATTTTACAAATATCATTGTTAATATGTTCCCAGTCATTTTTAGACCAGTATTCTGGCACAAAGATTGTTCTTAGCAATTCAACTACCTTTTCTTTTTTTAAAAGATGCCATGCTTTTTTAAAATACCTAGATAATTGTTTTCTTTGAAATATAGGAAGATTGTGTAAAACAAAATAAGCCTCTCTTGTTAGCAAACGACCTTCTGGACACTTTAAAATATAGATAGATTTATATTTACAGGTTCCTTGCCAATCATTGCCTCGTGCATTTTTTCTAAAAGGTCTACCTCCAAAACAATTTTTTGTTTCTCCGACATAAGTAGGGACAGTATAATTATTTTTTCTAAATCTAATATAAACTGCAGGACAATTATCTTCTGATGTAAATTTCATTACATTATATCCGTTTTATGTTTTATTGGAGAATGATTTATCGGTATTTCTTCAAATGCTTTTATATTTATCTGCACTACATTCTTGACAGACGCGTTGTACTCTCCTTTTTTAGTTGTGGGAAATCTTTTTTGTTCTAAAAACTCTATGCCGCATTCTCTGTATGTAGTCTCCATAATACGACCTGTCTTTTCTTCTTTGTACTTCCAATCTTTAGCTTTTAATCTTTCAAAAAATTTATCAAATTTAAAAAATGCATAGTCATCTTCTACTAATACTGACCCAGTTTTAAATGCTGCATCATTAGTAGCACGAGGTCCATTTATTTTTGCATGCAATACATCATGCAATTTTTCTTTTGGTGATGTTCCGATAGGTGGTTGAACTATTTTTTGTGTGGCATACAAAGCTTCTAATACAACCTGTTCTTCATCACCTTTTATTAGTGGAGGCGGAAATCCTGCAGCTTTTGCAATTGCGTTTCTTCTTTTACGTTGATCATTTAAATGTTCTATTGATTTGCAGTGTACTGTGGCTGTGCCGATACCGTCTGGTTTTGTAACATCAAACTCATACTCAGGTTCTTCAAAAATTTCTATCTTTCTTAAGTTAGTCAGGACAGGGTAGGCACCCTTTGATCCTGCCAGGACCCCAAACTTTTTCTTTACACAAATACCTTTCTTACAAAAATCACTTATCGGACTCTCGTTACAAGTATAACCTTTTTCAGATCTCTTCCAGGATTTTACTTTTGCATTTAATTTTTTATCGTCCCATGCATTCGCATGTAGCTCTTCAAAAAATTTTACTGGAGCATTTTTTACTTTTTGTTCCCAACTATCTGGGTATTTCATCTTAACAAAAACATGGTAGTTGTACATAAACCTGTCTTTGCCATCAAAACCTTTTTGATTAGATACTTTTGATATGTCAGCTAGACAAGGCGGCCCATCTATTAAATCACCATCAACTCCTTGATAGATCTTTTGATCTATTTCTTCTGTAATAATTTTTAAATCTTCTTTTGATACGAGATTAGATTCAATAACTTTTAAGAATTGATCTAACTCAAACTTTGTACCATCTATATTTATGGCTTTTCTTTTATCTCCGTAGTAAGGTAAATTAATAAACTGTCCTGGTTTTAAGTTCCCTGTTTCCTCGTCCCTGGTCAGCTCTGTTTGTTTTGGAAATATTTCGCAATCAGGTTTTAATTTAAATAGAGGTAATAGATTACTTAAAAAAGATTTAACACTCTTAGCATCTGTAAAACTGTTCATGAAAATACATAAATGAAGCCCACCACTTTTAGATTCTACCGGTATAAGAGGTAGGTCATACTGTTGAATTATATCTATAAAAAATTTTTTATCAAAATCATCATACTCTTTTGGATCAATATCAATTACGCCAAACTTAACTTCTTTGTTTTCATTACATGGTTGGATACCAATTGATAATTCACCTTTTAAATGTGAATTGTATACTTGCTCTGTTAGCTTTTCAAAATTCCATCTGTATACAGGTTTCTTTTTACCACTATCGGGATCTGTATATGCTTCTGGATGTTCAAAATCAGCTAGACCATAAGCCTGCCTATACCCATCAAAAAATTCTATATATCTTTTCTCCATAACTGTATCAGTGGGCCACCCAGTCTCCCGTTTGGCCCACCTGTGCACTCATTCTCTTAGAGAATTAGATAATGCTATCCTTCTTTGTTTCAGTCTCGCCATGTTTAGCTTTAACAGATCCTTTAGAAATGTTTTCACTAAATGATTTTGCTTGACCGTATAAGGATTGATCAGTTACTGGGCCAACTTTACTGACTTCCCAACCAAACCATGTGCCTTTATCGTTTGACATTTGCGTAGTCTTTAGTCTGTAAATGTGGCTGAAAGATGCTGGTGTGAATAACCCATTGGCACCCTTCATTTTTATTCCAGACATCATTGAGTTCCATTTTCTACTAATCTTTAATTGAGTAGACTTCATAGATATCAATGCTGTTGCTGGATTATCTCCCGTGATAATGACAAAGTGTGATGCAGTCTTATCAATATAGTTACCGTTAGGTAGTCTATCTTTATAGTTTGCATCAGGTGTTGTCTTGGACATGATATCAGAAGAAGAATCATAGATGTTTACTGGTGCACCTAAACCCTCTCCTCTATCTTTCCATTCGATGTATTCCAATTTATAAAAACATGGAATGACATCAATACCTTTTACTCCGTCATACAGTTCACCAGATACTGAATTGAATATCATACCTGGCTCTGCACCTTCAACATACTTACCATCACGTTTGTTAACTTCCGGTGAAAGCTGTCCTAGGATTTTTAAAAAAGGTAGGGCTAGATCATCTTGACCTATTTTACCCAAACCTTTTGCTGCATCATCTTCAAACATATTTGTTGGAAGACCTGCAGACTTTTTCTCTGCTACTTGGTTCATGTTTATTTGCTCCTTGTTACTTTGGTTCTGTTTCCTGTGAACACATTAAAAAGATCAGAGGGCATCTCTTGTCCAGATTCCAGACGCTCTCTGACCAATGCTTTAAGTGTCATTGGTTCGACCTTCAATTTCTGGACAGGTTCGTACCCTTGACCTTGCGCAAGGACCGCATATTGCGATGCCTTGTTATCTTCGTTACGGCCAAAGGAAACTGTAACCTCATTTTTAATAAGATCACCTAGGCCGTTATCTCGAAGCCATTTGAATGCTGCTTCTTTATTTGCTGCTGTAATCGAAGCACCATAAACTGGTTTTACTTCAACTGAAGAACCGTCAGATAATTTTAATGTAGAAATATTCATCTCTTGCATCATGGTTGGTATTACCTCCCCTGATACTAAATCAACATGACGTTTCAGTTCTTTTAATTCTTTTTCTTTTTCCTCAAGTTCATCCTCTAATTTTTTTAGTTTGATAACTTGATCTGATAATGATTTTGCATCGTTAACTGAATTCAAATCTTCTCGTTGGTCTTGTTCAAAGTCTATACTATTCATCTATTTCTCCTTTCTCATATAAATTAATTTTAATAGGATAATATTGTCTTTCTTGTTTATCCCATTTCAATAGATTGTATTTACCGTTTGTAATATCAGACACAATAGAACATGCAACACCTATCAAAGCTGGATCACCAGTTAATAATAAATGATCTTCAGGTTTAAAATTTCTTAAAAGTTTTCTTAATTTAAAAATTAATGGACCTGGAGAAAAAATCATTTGTGAAAGTTCAGGTAATAAAAATTTTAAGTCGCCGTATTTTTGTGCGCCAACAATATTTATTTTAGGGTTACCCGCTCTTGTTCCTGGAACTTCCTGTATAACGTAAACTATTCTTTCTGACATTGACAAACAATATAAATATGTTTATATAGATGTCAACTAGAAAGCAGAAAAAATATTATGAATTATAAGTTTAAGACCAAGCCATACGAGCATCAGCTTAAGGCATTGGAAATGTCGTGGGATAAACCCTACTTTGCATATTTTATGGAGATGGGTACCGGTAAGTCAAAAGTATTAATAGATAATATATCTATGCTTTATGATAACGGTAAGATCAATGGTGTTCTAATTGTGGCACCAAAAGGTGTGGTAAAAAATTGGTACGAATCAGAGATACCAACACACTTAGTAGACCATATACAAAATAAAACAGTGTTATGGCAGTCTGCAATTAATCAAAAACAAAAAAAGAAATTAGATACTTTGTTTGAAACAGGAGAAGACTTACATATTTTAATTATGAATGTAGAAGCTTTGTCTACTAAAAAGGGTGTAGACTTTGCAACTAAATTTTTATTTTCCCATAGAGCGTTGATGGCCATAGATGAATCTACAACTATAAAAAATCCTGAAGCAAAACGTACTAAAAATATATGTCAATTAGGACTGGCTACAAAGTACAACAGAATTCTTACAGGATCACCAGTAACTAAATCACCATTAGATCTGTATAAACAATGTGATTTTTTAACACCGGAATTATTAGGCCACTCTTCTTATTATTCTTTTAGAACTAGATATGCTGTCATGAGAACAGCTAACTTTGGTGGTAGATCTGTGCAGATAGTTGTGGGTTATAGGAATTTAGAGGAGCTGTCAGAAAAGTTAAAAGAATTTTCATACAGAGTTTTAAAAGATGATTGCCTAGATTTACCTAAAAAAACATTTATGAAACGAACCATATCCTTAACACCAGATCAATTTAAAGCTTACAATCAAATGAAAGAGCTAGCGTTAGCTAATGTAAAAGGCAAAATGTCTACAACTGCAACAGTTTTAACTCAATTAATGAGACTGCAGCAGATAACTTGTGGTAACTTTGTGGCTGATGACGGCACTATAGTTGACCTGGACACCAATAGGCTACCAGAACTTATGGATGTATTAGATGAAGTTGAAGGTAAGGTTGTTATATGGGCCCACTTTCAAAGAGATGTGCATAGAATTATAGAAGCCATACATAAAAAATTTGGTGAGAATACTTTTGTTGATTATTATGGGCTTACACCCCAAGAAGATAGACAAAAAAATATTAAAAAGTTTCAAGATCCCCGGTCCCCGGTTAGATTTTTTGTAGGCACGACTCAGACAGGTGGTTATGGTATCACGTTAACCGCTGCATCAACCATGATATATTATTCAAATGGTTATGACCTAGAAAAACGACAGCAATCAGAAGCTAGAATAGATCGTATCGGACAAGAAAAACCTATGACTTATGTAGACATTATCTGTGAAGATACGGTAGATGACAGGATTGTAAAAGCTCTACGTAAAAAAGTAGATATCGCGACTCAGATTATGGGTGAAGAATTAAAAGACTGGATCTAAACCAAGTCTACAGCTTTTCCAGTAATAGGTTTGTATTTAGTTTTTTTATCTTCTCTGTACGCTCTCATGTATTGAGCTCTTGGTTGAAATGGTATGTAGCTTGCGTGTATCCATCCCGAGTTAGGTTCGCCGGGCGTGTAGTATTCGAGTATCAACTGGTCTGTTTCACAGTTTGAATATACCCAGTCAGCAACTTCTGCATTGTCAACGCCTAACACTTCGAAATCAACCGCCTCTGCTTTAGCATGCTGTGAATTTACAGAGCTACCGATAGCTACACATAACTCACTACTACGAAAACCGCTCGTCACCTTTACCCTGCCAAAATGGTCACGTACCGGTTGCAAAATTTTTTCGCAAAGTGTTTTTAATTTATCTATTTGATCTGCGTTAGGTTCATTATCAATGCCTTTACGTATTGCTGTGTCTGATTTGGTTAATTCCTGAAGAGAAAAATTCCGTGAAAGCTGCATAATTTTATTTCATTACTAAAGCAAATATAACGTACGCCATGCCTGAGATTAATGCTCCGGTAGATACTAATAAAATACTTTCTACTCGATTGATTTGATGTTCGAGTTTATGTATTTTGTCATGCGTTTGCTTTTGCATTATTCTGCAAAGCTTTTCATGATCCTCTATTTTTTGTAATGCGTTTTTAGCCATTTGGAAATAGTGTAGCAAATCGTTGTGCGTTTGTCGAGTTAGTTTGTTGTACTTGTGAAGATAAAAGATTACCATCAATTGGTGCTGTAATAACACTTCCTTGCATGTTTGCAGCGTCAGCTCCACCTCCTTTTGGTAGTAATGGGTTTTCAAAAAATGGAAAACTACCTTCAGTTAATTTAATTCTAAACATTTGATTTCTTATATTAAACAAAACATTGGCTGCAGCTCTAAATGGATTTTCATAAGAAGGGTCTTTCTCTTTTAATTTTCTAGTGTTGTCATCAAACTTTGCTATAACACCATCTGATACACCAAACGGAACAAATCTTTCGCCTTCTAAATTAGCTAAATCACTTTTTGTTAAACGTGTTGTGCTATCATAAAATTCTCTTCCCTCTAGTCCTAATAATTTTGCTGCATCGATGTCAGCTTTCATTTCTTTTCTAACACCAAACAAAGCTCTGTTTGCATTTAAGTACGCATCAATAACTTCGTATGGTTCTATTGGACCACCTTTTAATGTTACACTTGTGAATAATTTTCTAGAGTCACTAACACCATTATTGTAATCAAAAATTTTATATTGAATACTTTTAGCTGGATCTAATTCTATTGCTCTGAATCCAAATAATCCCGCAAACTCTGGACCAAATTCATAATCTTGACCGTACTCATCAAACCTACCTTTTGTAATAACGTCCACTTCTTTAATGGATCTATCTATTCTTTTTAATTGGTTTAGTGAGAACGGCATCTGTGCTTCAACTAAGTGTTTCATAATTTTTGAAGCTTTAGTTCCAGGTAAATCTTCAGGGTTAAATACTTCGGAGCCTGATCTTGTTCTACCGCCTCTTGCAATAAGGTCTAGCACTGCTTCTGTCCAAATAGATTCACTAATAAATGGTTCACCTATTTCTCTCATACCAATAAATGCACCTAATACAAAATCATCCATCATTCCATCATTGTCTTTTTCTCCAATAGCAACTTGGTTGATTACAGATTGTATGGGTCTAATTAAGGTATCGTATGCATTAGCATGACTAAAATCTACGTATTTAAACTTACCAGTTTCTTTATCTTTTATAGGTATAATAGTAGAGTTTTTAGACCAATCAGCTACATATCTTCTAATAGCTTGTACTTCATCATCGGTTACGTCGTACAATGTTTTACCTAATTCTACAGCACCTGCAGGAACGGCTGCAACAGTTGCACCAAAACCAAATAACCTTTGATACCCTATTCTTTGAAAAGGTTTAATCACTGTACCGTCTGCTTTTGTAACTGTGCCATTAATTTCACTCAAAGCTCTTCGAACAATATTTGTGCCGGTTCTTAGTATCTCTGCAGGAAAAGATACAAAGTTTCCAATTGGTGCTTTTCTTAAACCTTGTATAAACTCTGATACATAATCATAGTTTGGTATATTATTTTTAACAATATCTGCTGCTTCTTCTTTTAAATATCTTTCAAAGTTTTTATTGTTTGGTCTAAACACTCTTTGCACACCGTTTCTATCTGTAAACATTTCTCCTACTTTTAAATTTCTAGCAAGTGCTGCACCTAACCTATCTTTTTCAACAGCAAAAGAATATATTTTCCAAAAGTCATCTTCAGCTGTGTATAAATCTTGTGACACAGATTTTAATTTTGACAGTGGTTTTAATAATAATCTCATACCTTTGTCTGTGGTCATAGTAGAACCAAAGTTCACATCTTCCATTAGTCTTGATAGATCTCCAAGTCTAACGTTTGAGTTTACAACACCAAGTTCTAATAGCTCTTCATAAAACTCGTTTTGTTTTCTTGTGCCTTTTAATGGTGTCTGTAATGCTTGATATGCATTTTTAATTGCTTTTGCTTTTAATGGATTTAATGGGAGTATACCATTTGCTGCTGCAAATGCTCCAGCACTTACAAAATTACGTAAGTGAGTTACCGGAGATAAAATTGTTTTTGCAATCTGTGATGTAGCCTTTGGGTATAATACTAAATTATTATAAACTTGTGTAAGAAAAGTAGGGTCTTTTGTTACAGTAGACGTTTCTTCTAATGCATCTGCTACACCTCTTAATGCGTATTTACCATTTAACGGGTTAACAACACCGGCTTCTAATTTTTTACCTAGATCAATTCTAATTTGTTTTATATCAGTGCCAAGTGCATCAACAGCTTCATCGTAAGTATCGTATACCATACCTCGTTTGCCACCAGCTTTTAATGCATCTGACTCTTGTATAATGTTATCAAAAAATACATTACGTCTTGATATTACAGATAACTTAGATGTGCCTGCTAAAATAGTTTGCATAGGGTTTTTATTTTTACCCAATAAATTTTCAAACACTTCTCTGTCTGCTTGTTTAGTTATATTTGCTATATTGATTGTGCCGTTAAAATCTGCAACATCTTTCATGGCAGTTTTGCCTGCAAAGAACGTAGGTATTTTAAAAAACGGATCGTTTGGTTTGTCCATTTTAAAACCACTAGGAAGTTTAGCGGTATCTATAATTGATTTAACATACCCTTGTGCCTGTTCCCTGGTTACTGTTTTACCTTGTTGTTTACCTGTTGCAATAAACAAATCCTCTGTTGCCTTGATCGCTTCTCTTGACGGTGTGTAAGATAGGAACGGTAAAATAGATTTGTTTTGAAATACTTCGTATGTTGAACCAAGATAGTTTTTAAATTTTGTACCAAATAATTTTTTAAACTCTGCTAACTCTTTGTCCTCAAGTCTGCCACCTAGTTTAGAAAATAAATCTTGCCATCTGTTCCTTATAGCGTTGATGTTAGCAAATAGTTCTGTTTCTACTTCTGTTGCTTTTTTACCATCTAAATGTTTTCTAATAGTATCAGATACTTTAAATTTTTTCTTTGAAGGATCTAAAAATTCAAATGTAACCTTACCTTGTTTATCAATAGTTGGTTTACCCGATGTCAGTAAATCATTTACTTCTTCTAAAAATATATTTCTATTTTTTGCAGATTGACTATTTGCAACAGTTCGCCATGCAGGAAATACAGAATCAATTAATTTATCTGTATCTCTAGATATATTTTTAGCAACAATAGTATCTCCAGATCTTAGACCTTTTTCCGCTCTTTCTAATTTAAAAAATTCTTCTGTTTTTTTACCTCTGGCTCTTAGTGCACCACCAATCTTATCGTAAAACTTATCTAACAAATCATTACTGTATTGTAGTTCATTACCTCTCTTTGCAAGATTTTTTATAATAGCACCAGTTCCACCGAGCACACCGGTAAACAAAGCACCTTCTGTTCCAAACTTTACTCTGTTTATAATGTCTCTCATTGGATCATTGGACCCATCTTCAGCTCTCTCTAATTCTGTAAAACCACCTAAAGCGTCACCTATCGTACCCGCATTTTCTACGTCACCAATAAATACACCTTCTGCAATACCGCCAGCTGTTGTGCCTGCAAAAAACTTTGCGGCTTTGCCTTTTTTATTTAGTTCAGCAGCAACGTCTGCACCTTTTTTTAATTTTTTACCAGCTTCTCCTGTAATTTTAAAATAGTTACCAGCTTTCTTTGCTCTGACTGCAGCGTTAGCTAAACTAGATCCAACTTTAAAACCTACACCACCTGGCACACCAACGTTTACTAAAAGCTCTGCAATCTTACCTGCGGTTGTTGCTTCTGCCATTTCATCTAGTTCTGTTAGATCGTCAAAATATCTCTCTATCTCTGCTGCTTTATCTGTATCGTTTACAAGATCATATACACTTGCACCTAAAGACATTACACCTTTTGGTATTTGTATAAGTCCTGAGCCTAAACCTGCAAAGATAGATTGTAATGTACCAATGTCAGAATAATCTTCTGCCTCTGGTCTTAAACTTGTTTCTGTTTCTTGTATTGTGAGGTTATCATCTACGCCTAATATTCTAGCCATGGCTACCTCCTTATCTTACTGGTTTCAATAAAACTTCATCGCTGCTTGGATCTTTGTAACCAACAAATATTTTTTGATCAAAAATAACATATTGCCCATCTTTTGCTTCGTAAGCCGAAATAGTTGCTTGATCTGATTTATCAAACACGGCGTCTACTTTTTCACCTGAAGCTCTAATTGCATCAGCTAATTGATTTGGTGCTGCAAAACCACCTTGTGATTTACTTGTTACTTTAAATATATTTTCTGCAACAGTAGATGTTTTGTTAGCATAATCTATAGCTTCTTCTTCAGTCATACCTAATGTATTTTTAGCAAACAAATAGTCTTTAGTTCTTACAGATTTAGAAAACTCTTTAGGACTAATTTTTTCTTTTTCTTTTAATAATTTTATTTGATCCTCTAATTTATCACCTCTTCTTCTTTGGTATTTTTTCTCTTCTAGCCCCCTTTCATATTCTTTTAATGCAACAGCTTGTTTAATTTTACTTGCTTCACTGTAAGGATCTTGAGCTCCTGCAGCAAATGCAGCATCTAGGGCACCCTGAACCCCACCTTCTGTTAATCCTCGTCTAATAGCCTCTATAAGCGTGTAATTGCCTCTTTTGACAGCTCTATCATAGCCTAGTTTCTTTAATAATTCGCTATCTGCTTCTGGTTTTTGAGGCCCTTTTTTTAAAACACCTTCTTCAATTTTCATTGTCATTGTTTTATTATCAGGAGTTCCTCTTTTTAACATGCCTTCAGACATTTTTTCTTCAAAGGTAGATCGTTTAGGTATAGTTCCTGTAAAAGCATCATCTTGAGCTTCAGTGGCTGTTATATTGTCAGTTATTGTTAAATCTGCATATGGGTCTAGGTCGTTTGTAGATATGGTATTTTGATCTACCAATTCTATTTTTCCTGTTTCACTAGGCACCATATCTGTTTTTGATGCAAGTAAATCTTTTCTTATTCTTGGTGTTTTACCATAATCAGACATACTATAATCTGGTGCAAACATGCTAGCTAAATTTTGAGTTTTCTCTGCTTGAATTTGATTAGGGCTTTTAAATAAATCTTGAAAAAATTTTTTAGTGTTAGCGCCCGTAATTACAGGTTTATCGAATCTAAGACCAAAAAAACTAGGAGGAGTTCCGTCTTGAAAACCTTGTCTTGGTTCTTCAATACCATCCATGATCCCTTCTTTGATAGGGCCACCCATTCTGAACATTGGTCTATTTAAAGGTTTCATCCGCTTGGCTTCATCGCTCCATATATGTTAGCAAACAAGTTACCAATGCCAAGAGCATTAGATAAAGCTGTACCAAAAGGATTAGGTGTAGTTTGTGGCAAAGAAGGTGTTCCAACACCACCAGATAGTCCTGTAAGTGCTGTGCCAAATCTTTCTAATCTTCCATATGGTTCAAGCGCACTCGCTTGTTCGGCTTGTTGTGTAGCTGTTAATCTTGCTTGATCTAATCCTTGTCTTAATGCACCAAGAGATCCTAATGCAGAAATATCTTGACCCACTCCTTGTCTCATAAAATTAGATAAACCAAACTGTTGGCCAGCTAAACCAGCTCTAGCACCTGCTAGTGCTTGTTGTTGTTGAAATGCTTGTCCTCTTCTAGCCGCTGCATCTGCAAAACCTTGCGCTCTTAATTGTGCTTCAAGTCCTGCTCTACCTAGTGCAGTATCAGCTCTAAATTGTCCTTCTAATGCACCTTGTCTACCACCACCAAATGCTCCTTGTGCTATAGCTGCATCTGAAATTTCTTGTAAACCACCTTGTCTTGATAAATCAAACTGTCTTAATGATTCATCTATAACTTGTTGTTGAAACGGTGATTGAAAAGCTGCAATTGATCCAGCCCCGGTCCCTGCTCCAGTGCCCGCGAACTGATCTAAGCCAGCTACGTCTTGACCTGCTTGTGTTATAGCTTGTTGTGCAGAAGATAAAAATGGTGCAAAGCTACCTACACCTTGTTGTGCAATTCCTATGGCCTGTGTTTGTAATGGATCGAGTCCAGCTACAAACTGTGGACCCATAAAAGTTTTTGGGTCTAGTTCTGTACCGTAAGATGTTTTTGCCTGTTGGGCAAAATCTAATGCAAAGTCTTTTAAATATTCTGGTAACATTATACTACTCTATTCTCTAGTTCCTTCATTGTGTTGTACATTTTTTGTGCACCAGCTTTTATACTGCCGTTGCCAGCACCTCTAACAGCGTCAGCTGTCATTACAAATTCATTTTTACTTAATCTTGCAGGTACGTCATCTGCTTTTTCTTTTGCTCCAATCGGAACAAAACCACCTTCTGCCCTGAAGTCCATTTCTAAACCACCTAAGTTCATAAGTCCACCTTGTTTTTTAGGTGTTCTAACTTGAACACCACCTGTTGGATAATCAAACTTATTAAACCCTGCCGGTGTATCATAGCCTTTTACTTTTGATTCTGGAACTGATCCACCTTTTTGTTTTCGTGTTCTTAAAATTCCTGTTAGATTTCTGTCAAACTCCTCATCCTCTTCATCAGCTAACCCACCTTTAGCGGCATAAAAATTTCTCATGACATATTGTTTTTTAGGCATAAACATTAAATTTTCATCACCATAATTATAGAAATCTCTAGCTCTTTGATTTAATGCAGCTATACTTTCTGGTGTATTTACAATATCTATTTCTTCTTCTTCTATTTGTTCAGGTGCTAATAATCCCGGTGCTAAAAATGGTAATGCAGCACCAAGTGCACTAGCTGTTAAACCAGCTCTACCTATATTAAACGCACCCTCTTTAAAAAATAATGGGTTAGCTTTATTAAAAGGATTAAGAAATCTAGCTATACCTTCGCCACCTACTCCACTAATTCCTTTAAGTCCTAAAGCTTTGTTTCCAAAAACATTTGATAAATTTGCAAGGTTACCTGGATTAGCTAATCTTGAAAAAAAACTACCTCCAGCACCTCCTAATGCAGTGCTTCCACCTAACGCTGCACCACCAGCATATAATAAAGCCAGTCTACCAATAGGGCTATTAGCAACTTTTTTAACGCCTTTAACAGCTTTCTTAATCGGTCTAGTTATTTTTCTAACTAAACTTCCTAATCCATATAACTGTCGGGGTTCTTGCATTCTAGATATAGCCATATTTTTACCTTAATTTATCGTTTTACTTTGTTTTACTTAGTAAATCAAGAGGTGGCATAATCACTTTTACATCTTGAGCCATCTCTTCTGGCTTATAACCCTTAGCTAGCCAGTCCTTTTTCTCTTTAAAAACCTCGCCTGTTTTCTTATGTCTGTAAGTTTCTTCTACTTTCGCGTCTAATATCTCCATTAGTCTGTTTTCTCCTTTAATATATTGAGATAACTAATACCAAATACAACTCCATCAGATACTGTACCAGCTGTTGTGTAGGATAATTTCGTGCCTCCCTCTACGATCAAAGGTAGACTAAGTATTTCTACACTAGTGGCTGTTGCAAGTTGTTGAGTATTAACAATCTCAAAGTTGTTATTTTTAATTGTAACTGTTGGTGTGTTAGATCCTGATTTATTAGTAACTCTTAATGACCTTACTATTATAGTTTCATTAACAGTTGGTTCTAACATATCTACAGACTCTGCAGCTGTAGTAGTTTTACCATAAAATTTATATTGGTTTACTATTGCCATTATGCATCTAAGAAAAAGCTTTTAGCTTCTATCTCTTGTTTTACTTCATCTTGAAAAGAAGAATTAAGTTTTGTTATTACACCATCTAGATCTCTAACTAATGACTGTAGATTTTCTCTACGATATTCATCTTCTGCTCTTGTTAATGATTGTACAATTTTAGCCATAATTAAAATCCTAGCACTCCTGCTAGTCCTCCTTTTTTAAGACCATACCCAAAGCCTTCTCTACCACCAGAATCATAAGTAGTACCGCCAGCATCCGTATTTCTATCTGGTCCAGAGTCTCTTCTCTCTACAGTTCCACCTGATCCAGGTCTTCTACCAGAAGCACCTGCTCTTGATGTATCACTAGGATCAGATTTACCCTCAAGAGCCAACTCTCTTTCACGTATTTTAGCTGCTTCTGCTTCTGCCTCCCTAACATCTGTAAAACCAGTTTGATCTTTAATCTCGTCTAACTCACTTAAACCTGTTTTATCATAATTATATCTTAATAAATTTAATTTATTCATTTGATTTGCAGCTTTGGCTCCTGGTCCCTTAAACATAAATTGACCAGTCTCTTCATCAAATTCTAATGTAGTCTCTTCCCCATATTTTTTATCAAATGCTTCAGAGCCAAAATAATTATCTAATTTTGCAATATCTTTTTTTTGTTTTTCTGCATAGTTACCAAAAGCTGATATTACATTTCTACCAAAAATATCTTTTGATAATCCCGTATTGTTTTCTCCAAATACAGTTGGTCCTGTGTAGCCCAGTTTACTTTGTGTATAAATTTGTTCAGGCACAGTCATTTTATCAAAATAACTACTTGGTGAAAGTCTACTTAGAATTCCTGTTAGTCCAAATGGCAAATTAGTTCGTACATCTCGTGGATCATCTACTGGATAGTTTCCAACACTTGTTTCGTCCCCTCTAGATAGGATCATGTCTCTGAATTCGTCAAGATTCATATTAGATATGTTTGGCATTTTATTTAAGTTAGCTAATTGTGCCATGTTGTATCCAGTTGCATCTCTTATCATTCGATCAACTGATCTTTGTTTTGGAAAACCCATATTATAAATTTTTTGTGCAAAAGGATCTGGATTTTGTAATCTATTTTGTCTAGAAGAAACAGCGTCTTGAAAATTACGGAGTAGTTGACCTTGAGGTTGTCTCATAATTACATCTCCTATGCCAATAGGAGTAGGAAAAGTGGATGTACCTCCATCGCCATCACCGATGCCATCACCTTCTTCTTCAGGTAAAACAAAAGGGTTTGCTAAATATTTTTGTTTCGGTAAATATAATATACCTGCATCTCTTATTTCTTTATCTGTAACCATTATCTTCTGCCTCCTGGATGTATATCTAATCTAAAAGTACCTAATTTCCAATCTTGACTTGTAGATGTGTTTGCAACTTTTAAAGCTATGGATCTAGCCCTTAATCTTGTGTCTACTTTAGTTGTAGAGGGCTCTGCTGTAAAATTTGTTGTGGTTGGTGAACTATTTGGAAAGTCTCTAGTTTGAAAACTAATTTGAGTATCTCCTGTTTGAGATATAAAATCTGGTATAAATCTGCTTATTCTCATTATAAATTCTCCGTCTCCTCTAAGGTCTGGCGTACCCACAGTTTGTCCTCTGACAGTTCGTTGTGTAATGTCAAAATCCCCAGAGACGATGTTGGCCAACACTGCTGTGATTACTCCTCCAGCATTGATTTGATCGGTCCCTGTTTCTTGTTGATAGTATATAGTACAACCATCCGTATTACCAGTAACATCGTACGAGGCATTACTACTAGGATCATAAAAAGTTGCATGAGGTCTATCAAAAACAGAGGAGTCTTGCCATGCTGCTCTTGGTAATGTGCCAGTTGTCCATATAGGTCGTTTAGCCGTTGAATCTAAATAGTTATATGTAACTACTCTATTAACTTGATTTGAAGATGCTGTGCAATAAAACCAGCTTACTTCACCGAATAAATTATTCAAACCTGCATTGATAAGATCTCTAGATGTAGCATTTATATCATCATACACATGATCCTCTACTAAACATGGCATAGATCTTAGTTGACCATCATATTGAAAGAATCCGTTTTCAGACATCCAATAAGCCGTGCCATCGACCTCTATACAAGCATTCTTTCCAAACAATCCACAGTTTGTCCCCACCTGTTCAAATGAGAAAGTAAATGGTTGACCCACAAATTTCATAAGAAACAACGCTGTATCTGTCCACACATAAATTGCATCCCTACCTCTAATGGCTCCCATAATTTCAGATCCATCTGCGAGTCTTTGTGTGCCAGCTGTATTGGTGGCGGTGACTGTATATGCATTAGTTCCAGAAATATTTTCTTGATCAGAAAATCTTATAAACATATCATCTTGTGTTGATTGGTCACCAACAGTAGTCTCAGTCCCAAAAAATACTAAGTGTCTATCTGGAGTAGATACCAACACGTGCCTAGATTTAGTAGGTGCATTAGCTATAATGGTTGCTCTGTTTCCTGTAGCATTAGTTGCTGCAGCGTCCCACTCAAAACATTGTCCATTATAAATTAATGCTATTAATTTTGTTCCAAAGTTATCTAATACCCATAAACCTGGGTCAATAGTAAAGTCCGAAGACGATGGATCACCCCAAGCGACAAATTTAGAAATGTCTGTCACTGTAGCGCCGGCGCTGTGTCCTGCTTTAGTTGTGCCATTAACTTCTCTTGAACCACCACTTAAAATATTTGTTGTAGTATTGTTCGCTGTAAAACTTATGTCCTCTGACCCTATTCTAATTTCTCCTTGAGAGGGAAATGCAGCTGAGTTAGCTAAAGGTATATCTGTTACTGTATCATTAATCGTAGAAGCTAGAGTTGTAGTTGCAGCACCTAAAGCAGTACCCGACCATAAACCTGTACCCCAACCAAAACCTCCAAGCTGTTGTGCTGGTCCTACAGTATAATAAATTAAAACAGATGCTGATCCAGCTGCACTTAAAGGTGTGCCTGATTCTTGAGAATCCATAGTTATAGTAAACGTTGTAGTTGATGGGACTGATGTCACCATAAATTTATTATCTTCAAAAGTGGCATTAGTAAATGTTGAACCACTTAATCCTGTCACACTATCAAATAAAACAATGTCGTCTTCATCCAACCCATGAACTGATCCAAGGGTTACAGTGACTGTAGTTGAAGAAGATGTGCTAGTAAAATTAGCTCCTGTTATTGTAGTTCTTATAGGGTGTATGTCATAAAAAGTCCCACCAGAGTATACGTATAAAATTCTATTGGTTCCAAGTGCAGCGTATTTAATACCTGCGTTGTCGTCAAAGTGATGAATAGCTCTACCAGCTCCAGTAAGCTTATCTTCTCCTAGTTGTTGCCAACCACCTATTTTTTCTGGTGAACCGTATCTAAACCTAACATTGTCACCATCAAACCATTGACCCTCAGCCCCGGTTTCTGTAACTTGTTTATTAAATCCTGGTAAAAACCCTAGTTTTTGTAGCATATTAATCCTATTTTGACAGGACCTTATACCATATGAAACCACCCAGTTGCAATATACTTTTCTTGAGTAGGGGACGGTATACCTCTGTGGGTATATGTAAAATCTGCTGGCCAAATAAGAGATAAACCTTTCTTGGGTTTAATTTTAACCTTTTGAAAATGAAATTCTGTTTCTCCTTGATCCTCTATGTCATTTAAATAAGTCATAAATACAAGTGTTCTTGTAATTATATGCCCTTTAGTGTCTGCTCTTTCAAAGTGCCAATCTTTATATCCACCTCCTGCAGGGTAATGTTGTATGTTAAAACCCTCTTGTGTAAAAAGTGAGAGACGCATGTTATTTGGTTCTGGAAAACTATTAACCTTAAAAAAACTATCTAATCCTTTTTTTAATTCTAAGAAATATGACTCAACATCAGGGTGATTGCTACTAGGATATACAGCAACATCCATAGAGTCTTTAATATTTTTATCTACTATCTTATTAGAATTAGCGCCTTCAAATTTATATTCAATATTACCTTTATGATACTCTATTAATTTATTACAAATATTTTGATCAATATTAAAATGATGTATAAAATTATCCATTTTTAAATTCTGTTGGTAGACCTAAATGTGGTCGTTTATCATATTTATTTTCATTGCCCTGTGTTGCTATATTGTTATAATGAAAAAATACTTGACCACAATCGTCACCTTCAAATTTTTCTCTCCAATGTTCTAATATACATCCAGAGTAAACTAACATATCTCCTGGTTCTAAATCAACTCTTACACCGGGTGTATTATCAGAAACATATTCTTTATCGTTGTATCTACCCTTTGTTTCATCTGGTTCTAAATATATCGGCCATGGCTCTCCACCTAAATTCATTGTTGTAGATATCTCACAAGACATTCTATCTTTATGTCTATGAAGAACATCACCTTTTTTATATATTCTGGCATATGCATAAGTAGGTAGTAATTTTAAACCAGTTTTTTCTTCCATCATAGGTTTTACTTTTTCTAATAAAGTTTCCATTAATATATCTGCATAATGTGAATAAGTTTCAGGAACTTGTGGATCGTTCCATACTCCTAACATTGTTTCAAACGGAGGTATAAAATTTGCATCAAATAAAGTTCTAGCCACTCTTCTTTTTAATGAAAGATATTTATAAGCTACACTTGCTAGTTCTTTAGATATAGCACCTTTAATTACAGTGTATTTATTTGTTTTAAAATCTAACATCAAAATTTTTATACTTTTGTATAACTTCTTGTGGCAAGTAATCTTCTATTTTGTTTTCATTCTTTTTAATTTCTTCTGTTCTAATAGTATGATAGTTAGCTCTTAAAACAGTATCATTATACTCTACATTATTAATTGTTAGTTGTCTAATATTTTTAAGATCTGGTTCTACATAAGGTATGTCTATAAATTCACATGTCTTTTTTACAGATAAACTCATGTCACTAATTAAATCATTATAGGTAATTAATATGTATTCTTTTTTATTGTCCACTACTTGTTGAATAGAATGTAAGGCATCAGACAAAATTGTTTCTGTTAATAATAGCTCGTCACAATACTTCATTACATTTTTAGGTTTATCAATTTTTACAAAAGAAGTCAGGACTTCTAGTATAGGTCTATATAGCACTATAAATTTATTATTAACTGGCATGTGTTTTAATGCATCTAAATGATAGCCCCATGCCCCTCTATCTATTATATTATTGCACTTATAATGTGTGTAATAATTTTCAAAAAGTTTTTTAATTATATTGTCAATACCTTCAAAATCAGGAAAATTTTTAAATCTATTATTATTTTTAACATCTAAGATCTGGTTTATTAATAAAGGTAAAACACTATACGCAGAAACTTTTACGTTAGGGTTTTGATTTAAAACACTGGATAGTAGAGTATTGCCTGCTCTGGGTAATCCTGTTAAAAAATTTACATTAATCATTTATAGGGTTGACCACAATTCCAAAGAACTAAAGAGTATCTAGTTCCCTCTGTAACTGGTTGCACTCTATGATATAAATAAGATGGAAAAACAACTATTGAACCTTTAGGTCTTATCTCTTTGCAGGCATGATCTCGATGTTTACCACTTTCTTTGTCTTGAAATCTAAATTCAAAATCTCCCCCTTTGTAATCTTTTGGATCTGATAAAGAACAAGTAACAGATAATTTTCTTATTTTACCCCTAACGTTAGAGTCTTTTTCATCTTCAGGATAAGGTTTATCCCAACTGTCACAATGCCAATCATAGAATTGATTTAATTTATACTTAGTAAATTGTGCGGCCTCAGAATAGTCCCATTGAAAATTCCAACCTGCATTTCTGTTTGCTAGATGAACAAAATAATGAATATATCTATACAACCAATGTTCGCTTAACCAAACTATATTAGAATCTCTTCTTTTCTTTAAATTATTAATTTCATCGTTTGTTAAAGGAGAGTCATCTCTTCCTCCTTCTTTACCAAACCCACCTGTAATACCTAATTGTTCATTTTTAGAAGAAGCATACTTTATTAATTTATCACAGAAATGATTTGGTAATGCAGAATTAAAGTACCAATATTTATTTTCAAAGTTCACTAATTAGGCCAAGTTCCTGCTAATCTTAATGAGAATTGAGATTGCATTGACCATACTCCTGATGCAGCACCTGGTTCTATGAAAGCAACTCTTCCGCCTCCTCCAGATTTTCCTGAAGGATTATTGGTTCCTCCACCGCCGCCTGATCCTGCAACAGCTCCTGGAAAGTTTCTCATTCCTGGTGCTCCGCCTCCGGGTCCAGGTGATCCACCACCTTTTCCGCCTTCTCCTCTAGCAGATGGTGGGTATGGTGGAGCAGGTCCACCGCCACCTCCTCCGCCAAAATATCCATCTTGACTTGAAGGTGTAATATAAAAAGGTTGTGATGGTCCAAATACTGGTCTGATGTCTACACCAATACCGCCGTTTCCGCCACCGTAGTTTCCGCCACCGGGACCTGCAGAAACTCCAGCTCCTCCAGCTCCGCCACCTCCAGCTCCACCTCTATTAGTGGGTCCTGAGTTAGCAGCTCCTCCTACGTGTCCGGTTCCAAACGGTGATCCTGAATCTCCAGGTTGGCCTGGTTGAGTAGCAGCTCCTGGTCCCCCAGCAGCTTGTGGTCCAGCTCCACCACCTCCAGAGCCTCCATCACCGCCGCCGCCTTGTGGTGTATTACCACCGTGACCGCCACCTCTAGCTCTTAAAAATAAAGGTGTACTTGGTGCAATACTTGTATCAGCTCCAGCCGAAGAAGAACTTCCTCCGCCACCTACCGTAACAGCAACAGGTGTTGAAGCACCAACGGCAAAATTAGGTGCAGGTACTAAAACAGCACCTCCTGATCCACCGCCACCGCCTTTGTTATCATTTGAGTTTCCACCACCACCGCCACCGCCAACTAAAAATACTCCAGCGACTGCTGTGGATGATCTTGATGTAAATGTTCCGTTAGATGTAAAAGTTGTAACTAATTCTGTTATGGGGTCATTGGCAACACCAATAACTCCTCCGTTTAAAGATCCTGATTTATTACTAGGCATTATGCTGTCTCCCATTGTAAGCTTGTTGCGTTCCAAACATGACTGCTTACGAGTTGTTCACGTTCATCTTTAACATCAGCTAACCATCTAGAATTTTCTTCGTCCCATCTATATTCATATTTCTGTTCCCAAGAAACACCTAAAGGTCCTGTTAAAGTTGTACCGGTAGTAGTTATAGTTGGAAATGCGACAGGTGGTTGCCATCTTGCTGTAGTTGAATTTAAAGTCCATGACTCATAAGGTTTTGGTGGACTAAATGCGTTTATATCCTCGTGATAAATATACCCTAGTCCAGCGTAATTTTTTCTAAAAGCTTTTGATTGGTCACCTAAAGCACCAGTGGCATTATCATAATATTCGCCTGCAAAGGTGTTATAGGAAGTTTGTTTCCATGTACCCCCACCGTAAGTATCCGATACATGTTGTTCAGCTTGTGTGGACCGATCTCCACCGTTAAGTTCAACCTCTTGATTGTCTATAACGTTAACGTCTATTACAATGTTGTTTTCATCTAGTTTTGCGAAATGAGCCATATCTTATATATATTAAAAATTTACAAAAAATCTAGCAATTTTTTGTTGTTTAATGCTTCTTTTTTCCAAGTATTTTTCTTATTATCTAAATTAGATACTACGTTTTTCCATTCAGATTTCCAATAGTTGATATCTTTAACTTTATTGTTTTTTAAAATAGACACCACATCTGTAGGCCCATAATGCATTCCTGCTGCTATACAATGATACCCACCTCTAATATCGTATTTATATTCTTTGTTTCTTCTAATAGCATTAGCTAAAAATCCATCTTGTAATACAGGTTTTAAATTTATTAAATTATCAGACCATGTTTTATTAAAATTATTCTTCCAATATTCTGTGTCTTTTCTATGAGATAATGCATAGTGAAGAGCAACAAATTCTGCAAAATTAGTAAACAATGTTTTACATTGATATGTAAAATTATCTTTATCCCATTGTGATACTTCATCTCTTTGCATATTTCTTAATAACAATATTAAAAATTCATGAACACTAAATAAACCATTGCTCTCTAAAGGTTCTATAAATCCTGCGGCTAAACCTATGGCACAAACATTTTTAACCCAAAGTCTTTTGTGTATACCAACCCTCATTTTTATTTTCTTGTATTCAAGGTCTTGTTTATTAAGATATTGTTTAAACTCTTTTAAAGCTTCCTCGTCAGATACAAACTTGTCTGAGTATACATACCCTGTGCCTATTCTATTTCTAAGTGGTATATTCCAAATCCAACCATTGTTATATGCCGTGCAATTTGTATATGGTGCTAATTCTTTTTCTTTATCTACATAGTCTATTTTAGTTGCCCACGCTGAATTGTTTGGTAACATATCCTCAAAAGACTCAAACGGCTCTAATAAAGTTTGTCCTAACAACATAGATTTAAAGCCTGTGCAATCTATATATAGATCTGCTTTATACTTGTTATTTAAAGATGTTATGCCATCTTCATTTTGTTCTATGCTTTTGATATCTTCTTGTATGTGTTTAACTCCTCTAGGTATGCAATAATTATTTTTTAACCATAGACCAAATTTAGTTGCATCAAAATGATATGCGTATTCATATTTTTTGCTAAATTTATTTGTTTTAATAAGTTGCATTTGTGGATAATAACACTCTGCATAATCTTCATGAAGTAAATTAGGTGTTATAAATTTTTTAAACCACCAATCATTTATGTCATTTACATTACCTATCGTATCTGGCTCACCAAAAGGATAATGAAAGCTTTCACCTTTTTTATAAAAGTCTGTAAACTTTATACTTAGTTTGTAACTAGCATCTGTTTCTTTTACAAAATCATCTTCGTCTATTTCTAATAATTGAACCCAATCTCTTATTCCACCAATTGTACTTTCACCTACACCAATAGTAGAGATATTAGGTGATTCGATTAATGTAATGTTTTTGTTAGGAAAAAATTTTATTAACGTTGCAGCTGTCATCCAACCAGCAGAGCCGCCACCAACAATGATTATATCTTTCATCAAAAAATATTAAGTAGGTGTTCCCCAATTGTCAGCTTTTACTTCTTCAAAAACAGTTTGTAGTTTCCAGACTCCTGATGCGCTAAACACAGGATCTAATTTTACAAGAACGATTCCACCACCGCCGTTTCCACCTATTCCACCGGGAGGACCTCCAGATCCTGAAGCAGATCCTGCTCCGCCACCAGTAGCAGTATCACCGTTTTGTCCATTTGAACCTGGAACACGAGCTTGACCTCCGCCACCGTTTCCACCTTGTCCTTGTTCAGGAGCAGAAGTGTTTAGATGCCAAGATCCACCGCCTCCACCGGCTAAATATCCATTATTACTAGGTCCAAAACTTAGTCCTGGAAAATAAGGTCCAAAATTAGTTCCAGCACCACCTGGGCCTGCTTGACTGTTTGCTCCACCACCAGGGCTATCTGTTCCACTTGCAGAAGTTCCTTGTTGACCAGCAGGGCCACCGCCACCGCCGCCACCTTCTCCCCAAGTTTTAGTATCAGGGCCTCCGTTAGCTCCTTCAGGTGGACTAAATCCACCTTCATTTCCAGTACCTCCAGAGCCTCCTCCAGAGCCACCATTACCAGCTGTTCCGTAACCCCCTTTTCCTCCACCTGTTGAAGTAATTCCAAATGCGACTGAGTTAGATCCTTTTTCTCCAGTAAAAGTAATTCCGTTAGGTGGTCCACCTGGTGTAGGGGCACCGTCTCCTCCACCACCAATAGTGATAGGGGTTGTTCCATGATAAGGTGTAACATCAAAACTTTCTGATATACGAGCTCCACCGCCTCCGCCGCCTCCAGCGTGACCCATTCCAGCTCCTCCACCTCCAGCAACAACTACAACAGTTGCAGTTAGGTAACTAGATGGAACTGGAAAAGATGGAGTCGTGCTAGTAACCTTTGTTTGACTACTACTTACTCTAGTTATTGTTGCATCTGGTCCTATTAATCCGCCTTTAGCCATATTATTCCCACGTGTTAGTTTCACTGTTCCATGTTAAAACAGTGTCATTTAATTTTTTCTTAACGCCTTTCCATTTAGAAGAAGAACTATCCCAATATATTTGTATTGGCATTATAGTAGATGGGTCTACTTCATATTCAAGTTCAGTTGGATAAGTAGATCCTGGTTGCCAATCACCGTTAGAGTCCAATGTCCAACCTGGTCCATCAGGCTCAGTTCCAACAAACATATCTAGATTAGCATTATAAATCATTCCTGGGCCTGCGTATTGTTTTCTAAAATTATTGTTGTAAGAAGTTTGTTTCCAAAAAGATCCACCTGAAGCATGAGGTGTAGTGCTTTCTATCCATTGTTCTACTTCAGTAGATAGGTCACCACCATGAGCGTTTACGTCTTCGTTTGAAAATACTAAGACTTGTAAAACTTTTCCACTTGCGTTGCAGTCAGCAAAATGTGCCACAGTCTAAACCCCCTATGCGTCGTCTATAGATTCGTATGAGATTACTAGGTCTAAATCAGATGCTGCACTTGCACCACCTTTTAAAACATCTGCTTCCATTAAATAAATAGGTGTATCTAGAACAACTAGAGTTGCATCTGCTGGCACTGAAATAGTTTTTGCCAAAAAGAAAGTTCCTGATGTGTCAAAGTTTGCAACACCATCTGGTGTATAGTTTGCTTTTACTATTGATAAATCAAAAGTTGCTGCATTCGTCCCATCGACGTTTGCGACAGTGATTCTGTTTACTTTAAGAACTTTATCCGCAGATACAGTTAATAAAGTTGTAGTTGTAGTGTTCGTTAAGTTATATCCTAACGACTCACCTTTAATACTTGTTACTGATACTATATTTGGGTTTGCCATAATTTACTCCTTTTATCCGAATACGATCGCCATTGCAATAGCTTTTCCTGTTGTAATTCCTGCATTTGCAAAAGATAAATTTCCAGCCCCATCAGATACTAGGGCCTGTCCTGAAGATGTAGCGTCTGCGGCAGGTAATGTTAATGTTACACTAGAACTGATAGTTGCTGGTGCTTTTAGTGCAAAAAAGTGAGAATCATCAGCATCTTTAAATTTTAATGGGTTTTGATTCGATAACCCTATTTCTGAAGAATCAGCTAGTACATCAACTACATTAGTTCCATCTGAATATACAATCTTATGGCCTTTGTCTGTAGTTGCCCAAGTAGTCCCAGTTCCTGTTGCAGTTTTTAATTGAACAGTTTGAGCCCCTGTTGAAGCATTGTGAGCTATGTAAAAATTTTCTACGCTATCTGGAACAGTAACGATTGATGATCCTGTTAAAGCACCTGTAAGTTGCCAAACTCTATTTGCAAGAGTCGCTCCAGTTCCACCATCTGTTTTACTTAAAGCTAAAGTTCCACCGTTAGTTAAAGCTTGTGCTTGATAACCACCTGAAATTTGTTGTACGATTTGTAGATTAGTGTTTGTTTTATTTCCCCATGTACCGGCGTTTTCACCAGTAGCCATTAGTTCAATTCCTAAATTTGTAAAACTTGATGCCATAATTTATCCTCTACGCTGCTGTAACATCTGTATAAGATGTCTCCGCTGTATTGTCAACATCGGAATAGTTTGCGTTATTGTTTTTACTTATACTACTATAACTTGTATTTCCGTCAATTACAACATTTTGATATGCCCTAATTCCAACAGCTCCTACACTCGATACTGCCTCTTGACCTATTAAACCTACAACCATTTCTGTAGGGGTAATAGCCCCCACATTCGATGTTAATCCTGAAGGTGCTGTTAGTGGAACACCTATTGCTGGAATTAAGGAACCTACCCCAGATGTTGCTACTTGTCCTGTTAAAGGAACACCTATTCCAACTACTAATGATCCCACACCAGAGGTTGCAATTTGACCTGTTAGCTGTATTTGAATTTGATCTAGGATTACTCCACCAACTGCAGACGTTGCCTGTAGCCCTGTCAATCCTACTGTCATATTAGTAGGAGAAATAGCTCCTACATTGGTTGTTAATCCTGAAGGCGCTGTTGGAGTTATAACAGAAGTTAGATTTAAAGTTAAAGAACCCAAACTCGCTGTTACTTCACTTGGTGCAGTTAATGGTACAAAATTTTCAACAGCTGTTGTTAGAGATCCAACAGAAGATGTTGCGCTAATTCCAGCTGGTTGTACTAATTTATTAAATGAATCACCATAAGGTTCTTCACCCCAACCGTTTCTACCCCAACCGACTAATGTTCCAGCATTATCAAAATCTCCAAGTTCCGAAGTCATTTGACTTGGTGCTGTTAAAGCTGCAATTGATGTTAGGTCTAAAGTAGGTGTGCCTAAACTAGATGTTAATCCTGAAGGTGCTGTTAGCGGAACTGCAATTACTGTTGTTATAGAACCAATACTTGAAGTTGCTCCAAGTCCTGATAGCTCTACTGCATATTGTACACCCCAACCAGAGTTATTCCATTCTTGTCTACCCCAACCTTCTTCGTTAAAAGCTTCAATCGCTCCTATCGCAGATGTTAAAGTAGATGGTGCTGTAAGTGTAATATCAACAGAGTCTTGATCACCCCATTGGTTATGTCCCCAAGAGTTTGCTCCCCAGGTGTTCGACATAAGGATTTACCTCCTTATGCTATTCTAACTATAGCTGTTGTTGCTGCTTTTGCTGGAAACTGAATTGTAAATGTTCCAGAAGAAACTGTCTTGTCTCCACCGAAAGCTACTGCACAAACTGCAGGATCTCCTGTTGCAGTATCATTAAATATTAAACATCCGTTAGCTGTAAAAGATGCACTCGTAAAACTTACATCGTCAAAGTCACAACACGCTGTTGTAGAATCAAGTGTTGGAGTTACGCTTGTTAAAGCAGCTCCTTTTGCAGTATACCCAGTCCCTGTGATTTCTTGAGTTGTAGTGTACGCAGTCGTACCTGCTCCTAAAGTTGCAGAGCTAGTGTACAAAGCTAAATTAAATGTGTTACCAGTAGAAGCAGTAAAATTATGAACTGCCTTTAAAATTTCGACTTTAAAACTGTTACAAATTGCCGATGTTATTGCCATAGTTGTTCTCCTTTTACGGTGAAGGTGATTGTACTGGGATTCTTACTGTGCCATCAGTATAATCATCTCTTCTACGTCTTCCAAGTTGCACTCCTGCAAACTTCTGTACCTCTTGTTTATATTTATTTTCATATAATGTCAACATATCTGCAGGTCCTTTTAAAAATCCATATGCCTCTACAAGACACGCATATAACAGTCCGCTTGGAAAATATTGACTAATATAAGTACCGCCTGTCTCTGTCACCAGACTTTTTGGCATCATAGTATAGTATATTCTAAATTTATAATTTTGATCTGGGGTTGGAGCTATATACATACCACCAGATGTTGTGCTAGTTGTACCGGTTGCTCCGCCAAACATAGCGTAATATTTAGGTAAAGCAGTGGTATCTTGATTAGTTAGATCTCCCTCAGTTCCAGTTAATCGTCCCACATATTCCGATAAATATGTTTGATCTTTCTTTTCTAACCAAACTCCTTGTCCTGTCGTAGCTGATGTAGAATTAAACACTTCTATGCCTCTAATAAACACAGCTCCAGTTGCTCCCTGAGTTCCTTTACCAGGAACGTTGATTGTATTGTCATCTGTTACTAATGTTCCTTCACTAACATATCTGTAAGCATCAATTGGTACATCATAAAAAATTTTAAACTCAGCATCTTCAATAAATCTATTAATAATAGCGGCTGTTAATACACTATCCCCTACTTCTGTGTAGTTTCTAATATCGGTTACTAAATTTGCGTAATTAAATCCTGACATAATTATGCTCTTTGATTTACAGGTCCTGCAAATGCAAAGAATCCTCCTCCTGTTTCAGTGCTTGATGCATTTGATACTAAACTAAAAGTAAATTTATTACTATAGCTTTGAACTGTATTTGCATCGTTTGTAGCTGTCTCAGAAACTTTTGTTATTATATACGATCCAAAAACTTTTGCACCTGAATTATGTGATGATGCTGTTGTATTTGAATATGTTCTGCCATACGCTGGTGCAGATGTGCCCCGAGTGCAGCCAGTTAAATCATTGCTAGATTTACCAGTGTATTCTATTGTTTCGTCTTTAATAACTATAAATCCGCTAGTTGGAAAAGCACTAGCATCAGTAAGAGTTATAGTTGTAGCATCCGATGTAATATTACCATTTAAAGTTGTTTCTAATTGAAGAGTATTAATAGCAACTCCACCAACAGGTTTTTTAACTTCAATAAATCTTATTGCATCACCCGTGGACCAAGGATTACTGTCCTGTAATGTTTCATCCTCACCAGTAAAAACTGTTACAACCTTAGATGCAGCTGTCATTACAAATGGATCGTTTCTTAAAACATTCGGTGTAGGAAAAGCTGTTCTACTTGGTCTTACATGCATTAAAGCTTGTGGGTCAGAACTAGTGGGTCTTGGTTGTAGTTGTGGTTGCTTTGATTCATACTCAGATATGTGAACCCAAGAACCATTCCACTCTTGAACCATTTCAGTATACGGAAAACGCTGACCTGAACGGTCTGAAATCATATACGCATATTTACCTGATGCAAAACTTCCCATTAACCTAACTCCGGATAGTAAACTTTTGGACTTATGAATGTGCTAACTGGAGATCCATCTTCTGCAAGAGCTCTAGCAAATTCATCTTCATATAATAATTTTAATTCTTGTACTCTTTGTGGAGCATACTTAATAGCAAGATAGTATGCTAAACCTGAAGTCATGCAGGGTATGAATCTAAAAGGGACGTCGGTTGCATTAGTATAAGAACCTACGTCTTGTATTCTTTGTGTGTAATAAAAATTAATACAGTATCCGGTTTGAGCTTGAGTGCTACCTGGTGTTAGATATAAAGTTATAGTAACTTTATCTATGAATCTTTGAACAAAATATTGACTTGGAGTTCCTTTGTCTGTTTTGTTTGAAAAAGCTTGATACTGTGATCTACTAATTTTTGTCATAGGTGCATCTACGTTTTGATCATTTCTGTAGTTAGCCTCTAAGACATCATTTACACCTGCAGGAAATTGTAAGACACTATCAGCAGAGTTGTGAGTAGCAGCAGTTGTTCCATTAACACCTCTAACACAACCGGTTAGATTTAAAGAAGAAATTCCTGAGTAAGTTATTTCCTCATCATTTATTTTAATAATTCCAGAATTAGGTAAGTTTGCAACTGATGCAACCCCAATTGTAGTTACAATAGCGTTGATACCTGCAGATAGAGTCGTTGTAATACCAGCACTTGTGCCATCACCTGTAGACCTAAACAAGCTATATTCAGCTTGTCCGTCTACCATTTTAATACTTTGATTTTTTACTTCCCAGTAATGTAGACCTCTGTTGCCCCACTCTGAAAATAAAATATTTAAAGATCTTCTAGCTGTTTTTAATTGATAGCCAGACACTCCTTGCATACCTATTCTTTCGTATGCTTCCTCAATAATTTCTTCAACTGGAAGAGTCTTTCCAAAAATATAAGACCCTGAAGTAGTGTTAGCCATTTAGCCCCCTACCCGTCGAACTGTATAGATAATCCTACTACTGCAGTTCCCGCAGACGCAAAAAATGCACCATCTTCACATAAAATTCCGTTATCAGCAATGTATGGGTCGATTGTTGATCCACTGTCTACATCTAAAATTAATCTGTTTTGACCAGATGTTGCTGAACCATTTTTAATAAAAACAGTTCCTGCTCCGCCACCAGCAACTCCAGTCATACTTCTAACTCTAGTTCTGCCAGCAAAAATAATTCCTGTTGTAGCTCCTGATGTTATTCCAGCAGAGATATCTGTTGTAATAGATCCACTCGCAGTAATGCTTGTGATCTCCGTCCAAGTTCCAGCTACACTTAATGTAGTTGAATCTGGTCCAGTTGTTGCTGCACTTGTAGCAGCATCTCCGTTAGCATCTTTTCCTACAACCACAAAAGTTATTCCTGAGTTGTCAGCTGAAGAAGTTAGAGTAACCGTTTGAGCATTAACCCAAGGACCACTATTTAATAAAACTAAAGTAGTCGCTGTGCCTGCAGCAGAAATTGCATCTGTGTCAGTTCCAAATACTATTTGTTTACTTTTTACTCCTGATACATTTGGCATAATATTTTCTCCTTATTAAATTAAAGGTGCCCCCGAAGGAGCACCCTAATAATATTAGTTAGTGTCGTTAACCTGTTGAGTCCAATAAACGTTCAACACACCTTCGCCGGCTGTTAATGCGTCATCAGTCTTAGCAGAGATAACAACTGCTTTGTCCATCTCAAAACCAGAAGCATCGTCATCTGAAACATTTAAACAATTTTTCATTTGAGCTACTGATTGGTCCATTCCAGTTGGAATGTGATGAGAAGCAATAGCTTTTACATCGTTATCAGCATCACCTGCAAAGTAGTCAAGATCTAAACTGTTAAGAGTAGCTCCTGCTGCTTGTGCAACGTTAGCACCAATTTGCATGTCAAAACCAGCTGTATCAAAAGCTTCGTTAACAACAAATCTAATATCGTTAATTCTAGAAAATTTAGGAATTACAATATTGTTTGCTAAGTTTTTACCAGATGTTGTTGATGATTGACCTAGTGGGTATTCATTAAATAACGATCTGCAGACAACTGAAATTAATCCAGTTTCAATTACACCAACTTCTAAAGTTCCTACAGTTCCAGCACCACTTACTTCGATTCTAGTTACTGTTTTAAAAGTTTTAGTTGAAGTTACAGCACCAGCATTACCCATAGTTATGTCTTCAGTTTGCGCATTATCTAAAACATCTGTTCCAGTGATTGTTGCAGTTAATGAAGAGTCATTACCACCAGATGTTAATGTAATTACAGATGCAGCTTCAAAACCACCGTCAGAAGTTATTCCAGGTACGTTTGCAGTTGTGTCTAAAAATGTAACATCAGTTGTTCCAGCTCCATTAGAACCAGTGATAGCTAGTTTGTTAGCATCAGTTGTTACAGTAAAGTTACTGTGATTGACAGGAAAAGAAGCGTGACACTCTACAAATGCAACGTTTCTTACATTGTCAGAGATAACTGATCCTGTGTTTGTTTGAATCCGTCCAACGTTAATTGGTCCAGAAAAGTTAGTTCTTGCCATAATTATATCCTCCAAGTTTAGATCATACAGTCTCTTGGCCGTCGACTATACGCGTCTGCATGAAATATTGTTAATAATTTGTATAGTATGGTTTTTATACAACAGTTTTTGGTAGAGCGCAAGAGGGCCTGCAATGTGGATTGGATTTTCCAACGATGTAGCTTTTTATTAAGTAGCTACAGAAACTTGAGGTGCAGATTCTTCAATCTTATTTTGCATATGCTCTTTTTTAGCTTCTGCAATTTTAATATGGCTAATTACTTCTCTGACTTTTCTGTCAATCTTAACCATATCGAGAGTATACCTACCCTCTTTAAGATGCTCCTGCTCCCATTCGAGATCCAGACCTCTTTTCTTCGTGTAGAGATCGTTTAGATGTTGCATCATGTTCTCCATCAATAACCTCCTCATAGGTTATTCTTTTTATCTTGGGATCATTCATTTCTCCAAGATACTCCCATTTTATATCACCTTTTCCCAATCTGTCAACTATTGAGTTTTCTATATCTAATGGGCCATCGAGGCTTTCTATAACAAAATCTGCATGCATTTGATATGCATAAATTTGTACTCTGAATTGTTTAGGGTGCATTTTTTCTTTCTATTTTTTAATTGAGGCGGGATTATGTCCCGCCTCAAAATTATGTATTACGCACCTGGTGATGCAAAAATACCTCTAGGGTCAGATACGCCAAATACGTATCTTTCTCTAGCTTTGTATCTTACGTTACCAGTATCGAAATCACCTTCCATTTTTGTATTTAATGGAGCTCTTTCGAAATGTTTCATACCATTTGGCACGTCTGTGATTAGATAGAACGCATCAGTATCAGTTAAGAAGTGGTTCACTGAATATCCTCCAGGAATCATTCCCATGTTTCTGATTGCATTGATATCGTTATCAGCAGTTCCAACTCTACCAGCAGAATTCATAAGTCTGTCAGCAGTAAATTGTAGTGCAGATGGTATTACCATGCTAGTCGCTTTTGCTGCGATTTTTAAACCTCTTTCATCTGTAAGAGCTGCAATGTCAATCATTGATTGCTCTAAAGATGTTTCGTTTAAATCCGCTGCAACTGCCAATGTGTTACTGAATGTACCAGCAACAGTTGGGTGCGCTGTGTTAAATAGCGTTACACCGTCACCTGAAGTGAAAGTTCCACCAGGTAAACCATTGTTTAGTGGTGCCGCTGCTTTAACTTGTTTTGTTTGAGCCATAGATCTTGCTAAAGCTTTTGTGTATCTAGAAGCAAGTCTGTCATACAAGTTGTCTTCAATAGCTTCCTCAGTGATAGCAAAAGCAAGAGCAATTGTCTCGTTAGTGTATCTAGCTGTGAAAGTCTCTTGAGCTTGATCAAACTTAACAGCTGAACCTTCTGGTTTAACTGATGCTTGAGCAAAACCTGATAACATAACTTCTTCTTCAAAAGCTCTGTCAGATGACTCTGTTGTGTATATAGCAGTGTGTTCCTGCTCATACTGTTTATATTCCAGGCCGAACAAGGCGTTCAAACCCGGCTCTAGTTCTTTAACTAGTTGATTACGTGATATAGCCATAGTTTATAACCTCCTTATATACCTGCCACGTTGTTTCCTAAGATATGCTGACAAATCATAACTCTAAGAGCAAAGCCCTCAGCAGTAGTATCTGAATGATCAGGATCTCTAGAAACACCTAGGATTTTTAGTTGTGCAATTGCCGCTGCTGTTGTAGCCGAAATTTTTGATCTCGAAATAAACAACGGTGACGCTCCATTTGCAAATACTTGATCAGCACATTCACCAACTTCATTTTGGTCGAAGGAAGTGTCTGCAGACATGATTTCATACATTTGCTTAGGATCGTCGTTAACAAAGCCAACAATATCAGTTGCAGTGTTACTTGCAGCTAAAAAGTTAGCGAATGTTGGTTTACTAGTCGTAGCGTCAGTGAAAAACACTCCATTCAGTACACCCAGATTATTTTCATCTGTGTTTCCTGAAGAAAGTATTACTCCGTCTGCAGTTAATTGCACCATTGCTGAGTGCGAAATTAACGCTGAAGAAGCCGCAATGCTGTACTCAGAAAGTCCTGCATTGTTGTAATCCTGACCGACTTTTTTAATGGGTCTAAAACCAAACCCAGTAGTTGACGCGTTAGCCATATTGTTTTCTCCTTATGTACCTGCCCCGAAGGGCCTCCAGTACGGGTTATTTTTATCGCTGGGTTTGAATTGTTAAAAAATTAACTTTTCTTGCCACCGAAGGTCGTACGAGATTGCCTGTCTACATCGATAGGCATACTCTTATGCTGTTCCTTCAGTAGATCGTTATCGATTGCCGTCATTTGATCCTGCGCCTGATTCATATAATATTCAGTACGCTGTCTCGCGATCTCTTCTGGTACCCTAGTCAGCACTAGGCCTCCGTGCCCGATCACCCCTGCGTATTTGCCATCTTGGACTACTGGGAAGTCTTCTTCAGGATATTCGTCAGCTCTAACTAATTCGTAACCAGATCTTAATCGACCTTGTACGTTTTTAGTGTCTACGAACCCTAGGATTTCTACCCTGACCCATCTGTGTCTGAATCCGTCTGGCGCGTTGGGCGTATCTAAGTACGATGGTGGAGCCCAAACTTTTGGTCTTGCCATTGGCTTAACCGCTTTAGCTTGTGATTGTACTTTTGTAGAATCACTTTTCTTAGTTTGACTCGCACGAGTTGGTTTCTTGTTTTCCATATGCCTATACCTCCTTCGTGTTCATAAGTTGTTTCGCATACTCTTCTAATGGCACACCTAATTTTTTAGCAATTGCTACTTGAGAAGATGTGAGTCTCACACTTTTGCGACCAGTCTTTGAACTACGCGTTGCAGAGGCAACGTTCTGTGTAGGTTTACTAGTCTGTTTTTCTACAGTTGTATCAAACTTATGCGGGAATTCAAGCTTTATTCTCTTGTCAATCTCAGCATAATAATCATCTGATTTAGGATCAAATCCTTCTTCCTCTGTAAGTTTTCTATGTAAATCAAACGCTGTGTATGTCATTGCGTTATCTTTACCAAACCAATCATTTCTCTCTGCCCACGCTTCTGCTTTAGGATCTGGCGCGGCAGCTCTTTTTGGTTGTGTTATGGCTTGGGCTTGAGGTTTATCCTTTAAAGCAGTTTCTTCCATTTGTTGAGCAGTTTTTAATTCTGCTAACTTTCCTTGTTCATAACCAAGTTGGGAGATAGCTGTTAAAGCTTCGACCTCTGCTTTAGAATCTTGTGAGTCTCTGGCAGCCGCTAATTTAGCTTGAGCTGCAGCAAGAGAAGACGCGATCCTGCCTTCCATTTCTGTTGCATAATTTTTATCTAAAGATGTAGCTTGAGTTTTAAACTGATCTCGTTCTTTTCTAACACTCTCAGCATATCGTAAAGCCTCGTCTTTTTGTCTCTCAGCTTCACGCATTTTCTTAGTAAGTTTAGCTATTCTTTTTTTAACTCCTTCAGAATAGTCTTCAACTTCTTGACTGTTACTTTCTTGCTTATCACTCCCTTGAACAGCAGGCTGCTCCACAGGTTTCTCAGGTGTATCATTGGCGACACCACCGTCTTCAAGCTTTGTTTCACGTTCATCTTCATATGTTTTGTCCTCTTCTTTTATTTTTTCTTCTGGCAGTTTGATTTCTACTTCAGGACCTGAAGTATCTATATCAACTGTTTCTTTTATTTTTTCTTCTGTTTCTGGCATAGTTTTTCTCCTCTATGTTAAAATTCGTGGAATATATCTTCGGGGTTTTCCACGGTTGCTAAAACTTCATCATCATTGAGAAGTCTTATCTCACCCCCATCTATTTTAATTCGTGATCCCGCATATCTTGCAAAGATAATCCAATCACCTTTTTTGCACCAGGGACCTTCTGGGTATCTTTCTTTATCATAGCACTGTGGGCCCATATCTAAAATTAAACCACAAGTTGATGCTACTTGTGATCGTTCTACTGTCTCATCTGCTAATATTAAACCACCTTTAGTTTTTTCTTTTTGTTTAAAAGGTAAAACTAAAATTCTCCAACCTGTAGGTTTTGGAAGCTTTCCAGATTCTTTAGATTTTTCAACTCCAACTAATTCTTTATTTGGTAGGTGTATCTTTTGATTTGATACTGATGACTGTTCCTTCACTTTCATTTTGCTCCTTTTTATTTAGCAGGGTGGATATTTCCTGATTTAAATATTGATACGTTCGTATCTGACCTAACATATACTGGTATTTTTCCATGTTGTCAACACCGCCAGAGACTAGGGCGGATACCACATCGTCATGTCTCATTTTGATAATTCTTTTTATCTTTTCTACAAAAGTTAAATCATCCATCTTTTTTCTCCTTCTTTCTTATGGCATTTTTGCCTTGCTTAAATATTGCAGCGACTTGTTTTTTACCCATAACCTTGGCACGCTGTTCTCCAACGGTTAGAATTTGAATTTTCCTAGCAAACGGTTTATTGATTTTTTTAACTTTCGCCACCGTCTTTCTCGCATCCGTTGGCGTTGCGAACTTGATTCCAACAGTGTCACGAGGGTTTTCGTCTGTATAGAGTCTCCTACCATGTTTTTTTCCTGGGTGTTTACCAGTTCCTTTTTTAGGTTCAGTCATCCTTAAATTCTTTCAATACTTCTAGTTTTTCTTCAGCGTTGGCAATTTTTTCTATTAATCTATCCGCTTCATCTACATGTTGTGGATGTTCACCAATCGCAACTGGTTTTTCTAAGTATATTTTTAGTGTCGCTTCAGCTTCAGATATTTGAGCATTATATCTGTCTTCTAGTGCTTGTAATATTGCATCTTTTAACATTTCCATCTTCTCCTAGCCTGACGTAGTCTAGAATTAGGATCTTTAGCAGCCTTTGGAAATTTTTTCATTTGTCCTGCACTTCTTGCGCAGTAACTCTTTCTTCTTTTGGCAGCTTTAGATCCTGGCTTGACTTTGCCAGTAACAGCTGTTTTTAATTTAGAGCCGGGATTTTTTCTTCGATAGGCAGCGACACCGGCTTGTGTCATACCTGCGCCCTTTTCAGTAGGACGAAAATTTTTCTTATTTCTTTTTGGCATAGTGTCCCCACCTTTTGCCATTGTAACTCTTGTGGTATTTGGTTGGCCTTTTTTATTTATATTTCTATGAACGGATTTTAAAGGAATTCTAAACGCTCTTACACTGCTCATGCTAAACCACCCATGCTCATGCTTTTTCTTTTTGCAAAAGTTTTTACGTTTGTTGGTTTAGGACCTGTATTACTAGCTGCTCTTTTTCGTCTGACAGCACTCGCCCTTTGCGAATCGCTCATCCGTGTGGCTTTTGCAAGTGGGACGCATTTCGGATACTTTCGTTTCGCATCTGCTTTTTGTTTTGAACGGCCACATTTTGCGAATGAACCATCCTTTTTCTTGGAACCAATATCTACCCATTTTTGCTTGAACCATTTATCCAGACCATTTTTAGACATGTTTAATTATTTTAGTTTTCTTTGCTCTGTTTGACATAATAGCTCCGCATCCTCGAGCAACAAAACCACCTTTTTTTAAACCTTGTCTTTTTAACCTAGATGTTGCTTCCATTAATCCACCCTCAGCTTTACTACCTCTAAAATCTTTTCTCTTAACTCCAGATGGATCTTTAATCTTACCGGCGCAAATTTTAGAAGCGTAAGCATTAGCATATGCCGACGGGTACACGTCAAATTTTCTTTTCGCTGCTGCTTTACCTCTTGGACAAAGTTTTGTCATTTATTTTTTCCTCGCCGTTTGTGCAGCTCTTCTAAAGTTAGCTGCAGTCGGTGCACCTTTTGCACCTTTCTTTTTCATTTTACCGCCACGTTTTCTTTTGGCATGAATGTTCGCGTATAAACCTTTACGTGCCATTATTTTTTTCTCTTCTTTACTCTTCCACCTTTTTTAGCAACCATTCTATCAGGATTAAACCCCATTTTTTTAGCCGCTATTTTTCCTTTTGGTGATTTAGCCATTTTAGCTAGTCCCGGATTTTTACTTTTACTTATTGCTTTACCCATTATTTTTTCCTTTTTATTCCAGCTTGAGAAAGAGCAATCGCAATTGCTTGCTTTCTATTTTTTACTTTTTTCTTAGAGCCACCAATGTTGAGTTTGCCTTTTTTAAACTCACGCATTACCTTCTTAACTTTTTTCTGGCCTTTCACTATCTATTGATCTTTCCAGATTTTTTAGCTTTAGAACCAAATTTTCCATAAGACTCATCTCTAGAAGCTTTCAATTGCTTTTTAGTTCTTTTCTTCTTAATTCTCATAGCAATTGATTCATCTTTTCTAGCTTTGAATCCTTGTTTTTTCTTACCGACTTTACCGCCTTTTTTCATAGCGCCTCTGTCCATAAGTTCAGTTGGTACTCTTTTAGACCTCATGTTTTCACCCTGTCCTCGTGAATACATCATGTCTCCTGTTCTGCCACCCATTCCGCCGCCAGCTAATTTTTTTCTACCGACTTGTCCTCTTGGTTGACCTACCTGTGTGTTAAATCTAAAGTTTGCCATTATTTTTTACCTCCGTTTCTAAATATTTGCGTTCCCTTTATACCATATATCGACGCTACGACAAGGATCCACAAATTTGTGAACCATGACGGGAGTGCCGAGAAGTACTCGAAGAATAATTTTACTTTGTCCATAGCCATCGGATCATCCGATACGACCGCCCAAGCGAGCACCGCTATTGGCGCCGTTAGCACAAGTAAAACGAACTCGTCTTTCCAGTCCGATTGTCGAGCTTCTAAAAGTTTTCCCTGGTATTCTGACTGTCCGTCGGCCATACGCTTTGCATGCATATGTTGAGCGTCAGCCATAGCCATCTTTGTCTCCTGGCGCTTCTTAAATATGTGCGTGCCAGCCTGCAAAGCAACCTTTGCTAAACCAAACCACGCCATACTAATACCAAGTAGCTTTTACCGGCTTCTTATCGGGTCTAATTCTTCTAGTTCCTTTTACATCCACAGTCTGTGACTCGTTTGGCATAGTGGTTTGAATATCAATCCCACCTTTTTGCATACCATCCTTGTCTGCACCCAACTCTGGAGTAATTTTTGGATCTTTTACATTATTTTTTGTCATAGTTTCTCCTTATACTATCTTTTTGGACCTTTCAAGATCTCTACATCAGCCATTTTGAACAAATCGTTCTGCATTTTAGCTGTTTGAGACATTGCTTGCTTTGTTAATGACGTACTTGCTCGTAAATTTGCTAATTCTTCGTTTTGTTCGAGCTTTTCATCAAACTGTTCTTGACCCATAAGCTGTTTTGATCGGTTTAAGTTAATTTTTTCCTGATCTTGCTCACGTTTTACACTTTCGTTAAGCGCTCTTAGGTCTAATTCTCTTGCTTTTAGTTGTGCAACAGGGTCATTTCCAAATGCACCCATGATTTCTTGTTCTTCTTGTCTAAACTCTCTCATCATTTCAGCAATCAACTTAGATTTTCTAGATTCCATTTGTGTTGTGACCGTTAAAATTTGTTGTTGCACTTGTGGATCTTGTTGTAGCTGTGGGTTTACCTGTATAGCTTGTTGTAATTGTGCGATTTGTTGTAGCTCAGTTGCAAATTCTAATTCTAATTGCTCTTGCGCCATCAAAGAAATGTGTTCAAAGATATTTTTTTCTAATGCACCCATAATAACAGGATTATTTTTTGCCATATTCATAGCCATAAAATTTAAGTGAGCTGTAATGTGAGCTCTGTGATCTTGACCTTTGAATGCTTGAAAAGGTTTTCCAGTCATTGCCATAATATTTTCTGATGCAGGATCCATTGGCATTGGTTGTTGCGGTGGTGGTAATATTGCATCAATATTTTTTACACCAATCGCTTCATACATATCTCTGTACGCTTCGTACATGTTATGCATTTGTGGATTAGACATAGCTAATTGTAATTCTGTTTGTGCTAAACTTATTCTTTGTGATTGTGAAAATATATTTGGATCAGCTACAGGAATAATATCTATCTTGTCATCAAAATCTGTAGCCTTAATATTTCGTTGTGCACCAACGACGTCATAAGGATACTCAGCAGGCAAATAAGTTTTAAATACATTCGCAAGTAATTCAAACTCTTGTTTCATCGCCACATACATTCTTTTGTGTATGGCTGACATGACTCTGGAACCACGTTCTAAGAGAGCTATGGTCGTACCAACAGCTGCTTGTTGGTTGCCGTCACCGACCTGCATGTCAGCTATGGCGGCAAATCGTTGTCCTGCCTGAACTACAATCCCCATCAACTGCAATAAAGTCTGTGATGGTTCTTTAAATGGTAAGGGCATAAATGCGTCTCTGATGTTTCCACCAGGTGCATCTACATCTCTGAACTCTCCAGGTTGGATAGAATTTGCTTCGTCTCTTACACGAATACCTCGTTGTTTAAAACCTGCAGGCATATTTGAAAATGTACCTGCATCAATTAATTGTCTTAATGCGTTAGTTGCAGTTCTAGATAAACCACCGATCATGTGGATTAAACCAAAACCGTAGAACCCTAGACCAGGTAAAAATTTAAAATGAACAAAATATTCTATTTTCTTTTTTAACGGATCCATAGGTTGATAGTTTCTTCTAATAGATAATACTTCTCTGCTACCAGCGTCCAAAGTAATAATGTATGGAAGTTTAATTCCAGTCATATCACCAGCGTTATCTTTGTCTTCAAATCCTTCTAGATCTAAATCCATATGGAATTCTAAGATAGTAAAAATATTATCTTCTCTTGTTTTCTTAACACCTTCTAATTCTCTTTCTTTTTTCTCTACGTCTGTTTCTTGATTGTATCCAGGATTTATTTCTATATCTCTATAAAAACCTGATACTTGTTTTTTTCTTAAATCATTTTCTGACATTTTTAATTTATGCACAACTGCTTCTGCATCTTCGATAGATGTTGCAGTGTATGGAACTATTAAATCGTCAGCGGGTACAAACTTAGAAACAGCTCTGCCTAAGAGTTCATCATAGTAGATTTTCTTAAAGGCAGAGCCACTAAGAGGGAGATAAAAAAGCATTTGATCGAACTCGGGTTCATACTCCTTCATCACATTCATGAGCTGATAGTTCATGAAATTTTTTACTCTGACAGACTGATCTTCTTTCTGTCTACTCGGTGCACCCATAGTTTGAGTATGCACTGGTCCATTTGCTGGAAGTAATTCTTTGTAAGCTTGTGCTTGAAACTGTGTAACAGCTTCTCCTAAAACAGGGTGTGTTACACCACTTGCGTTTTGAAATGGCTGTGTTCTGTTTTCATATTTAAATCCTAGAAGATCTAAACCTTTTGTATAACTTTGTTCCCAGTCTCTTCTAGATGTTTTGTAATTTTCGTAATTCTCATAAATCTCAGATCCAAGTCTACCAAGAATTTCTTCTGGTAATAAGTCTGCTAGATTATCAAAATGGTTTTGACTATTTGGCTGATTGATTGCTTCAGGGTCAAAATTAATTTCAACAGAGCCATCTTCTTGCTCCTCAATTTTTACATCTTCTGGACCAACTTGTTCCTGAATATTTTGTTCTGTCGCTACCTGAAGTTCTTCTTCACTAGGCGTTTTTATTGTTTGCTCTACGTTTGGAAGAGCCTTGTCTATTTCTGCCATTTATTTTCTCCGAGTTCCGAACCACTATAGTCGGTTTATATGGAACATTCAACCCTTGTGGGTCTGGTCCTCTAAGTGGTGGTATTGTTCTAGTTAATCGTTTTATCATCAAAGTCCCATGATACCGTCTGATTCGGTTTCTACATTTAAATTTCTATCTTTAAAATCAGAATATTTTTTAGCTAGCTCTGGTCCAACTAAATATGCAACCCCAAGCTCCTCTCCTTCTAGCCCTTCGTCTTTTGCTTTTGCAACGTCAGATACTCCAAGTGCAACACCTACAGCTCCAACAAATGGCACGAATGGTGCAACAGCTCTAAGTGTGCCTTTTGCAAGACCTTTTAGTATTGTACCTTTTGGAATATCAAAATCTTTTATCGTCTGCTTTACGGGTGCTTCTACGGGAACTTTTTTAAGTTCATTACGAACATAAGTTTTAGATGGATAAGTTGTTGGATCCAAGTTGTCATAATTTTTTATTTTAGAAGAGAATGCTTTAAACTCATCTGCTAATAAAGCTTTTTCTGGTCTACCTATTTTAGATGCCGTTGTGATCTCAGGAATAGTCTTTAATTTTTCAAGATTAGAAATTTTTCTTTCAAAAGTTTTTCTTTCTTTTCCTGTCATGTCTTTAAAAATTTTATCTTCACCTTCTACACCAGCAAAAGTTTTTTTAAAGTTGCCACCTTTTTTAACAAACTCTCCTGTGTCAGGATCAACTCTAAAATGACCAATAGTTCCTTTAAAATCTTTTCCTAAATTTTTAACAGCTGTTTCAGTATTCTTTTTTGCTAAAGCATTTAATTCTAGTATTTTTTTCTTATAACCCTCTGGTTTATTTTTAATTAATAGCTCTTGATCTTCTGCAATTTTTTGTGCAACTTTATTATAACCTTCTAATGCTCTGTTCATTTTTGCATCAATTACACCAGTTGATTTTGTTCCTGGAGGAGCACTTTCAATAATAGGAAATATGTGACTAAAATTTTTTCCTATTTCTTTACCACCTTTAATAGATATCTCTCCGCCTTGTGCAGGTTTTATTTTTTGAGTTCTTTTAATATTTTCTATATTAGGTTCTTTAAAAGTTCTTTTACCTTTAAATTTAAACTTTAAGTTTGGTCTTTCTGTTTCTTTACGAGTTAAAATTTTTATTTTATTTAATTTACCTTCGCCTCTAAAATCTTTTTTAGTCCAGTTATCAGGATAGCTATCAATAATAGCTTGTATCTCTTCGTCTGTTCTGAGTATGTATTGATTACTACCTAAAGGATTTCTATTAAAAGAAGTGGCCATACTAGGCCTCCAGTAATTCTGATATTCCGCCGCCTGCTAAGGATATTACTTTTTTCTCTTTGATTTCTTCTACTTCTTCTTTCCCACCTTTTGCCATGCCAGACATGGCTTCTCTTCTAAATTCTTCAAAGGACATTGGTTGTAAACCTTGTTCCATCATATCAAAAATATATTTTTCATACTCTTCAACTAGGAAAGGATCTCTGTCATCAGAACCAGCTTGTTTCATTGGAGCTTCTGCCATCATCATGGCGTCGTCAGTTGCCATTATTCCTGATTGTTCATTATCAGGCATTGGGTCTGCGATTTTAATATTATTTTTTCTAATGTAGTCTGTAAGAGTATCACCTGGTTCTACACCTACGCCTCTTTCAAATGCATCGATTACGTCTTCGTATTTTTCAAATTCCATACTAATAATACTCCAGTTGTCTTGGTTCAGTCGGCTCTTCTTTTTCATCTTCTGGATGAGGTAGAAGTCCGCCCTGCCGTATTCTCATCAATGCCTGTGTTGTACTATCAACGTAGTCATCGTGATCACCATGCGGGAACGCTGCACATTCTTCAACTACTTCTTGTGCAAAGTGCTCATGCATAGGAGCATATACCTTACCGCTTTCGAAAAGCGGGGATATTGAGTTTACTCTCGCTTGTTTATCATTTCCACGGCTCGGTGTAAAGTTAATTACTGGGATTCCCATTCTTCTCAATTCTGACGTTAATGGTATTCCTGAAGCCTTAGCCTCGACTAAAACCATATCAGGTCGCCAGTATAGATACTCTTCATGAGCCACGCGACGTAGTTCAGGGAACTCGTACCTATCTTTAAACGCATTGAGTAAGATAATATTGTAACCTTTGTCCTCATCCTCAAAGACTCCCCATGTCGTTATCGCACTAAAGTCGGCTGATTCTTTTTTTAAAAATGCTGTATCATAACTCTGCACAATATAATCGACTCGAGGTGGATTGTGTCCTTCCCAGTTTTGCCACCACTCTCGTTTTAATATTGCACCTTCTTCAGCTGTTGGCTGTTGCATATACTGAGCGTTCCAGTTTGAAACTGGAATAGATGCTTTAGTTTTTTCTAATTCTTCAGATGTCCAGTATTCTGGCCACACTGGTTTACCTGATGGTAATAGCGCTGGTAACTCTACAACTTCCCATTGATCAGAATCATCTTCTCCCTGAGCCCTGATTAATTGTCCAGTTAGATCCTTGGTATTCCATCTTGTCATTACAACCACGATACGTCCACCAGGTTGAAGCCTTTGTCTAGGTCCTGATGTATACCAGTTCCACGCTTTCTCGAATGACTTACTATCTTTTCTAATATCCTGTTCTTTGTGTGGATCATCAATGATCAGGAGATCGGCACCACGGCCCGTGATTGCTCCGCCAACACCAGCTGCAAAATATTCTCCTCCCTGTTCCGTTTTCCATTTACCAGCAGCCTGAGAGTCCTCTTGCAGTCTTGTAGAAAAAAGTTCCCGGTACCGGGGCTCATCGACCAGGTTTTTTGTTTTACGACCAAAGTCTATTGCAAGATCTGCAGTGTGGGTCGCTTGAATAATTTTTAGTTTTGGATTACGGCCAATCATCCATGCCGGGAGTAAGTATGAGGCAAACTCCGATTTTGTATGTCTTGGCGGCATGTTGATGATTAGACGCTTAATCTTGCCAGAGGCAAGTTCGTTAAATTTTTTATTAATAATTTTATGATGTGATCCTTCAATAAATTCAGGCCAAGCATAGTTCACAAAGCTCAAAAAGTTGTTTTCGATTTTTGGTTTGGCTTTTGCTAGTTCTAGACTTCTTTCCAATTCTAAAAGTCTTTCACTTTCTTCCTTGGTCAATCCGTCAAAATTTTTTAAAAAATTTTTTTCGTTAGACATATATAAACTTGTTTTCAAAACCTTTACCATAACTGTCTGTATTCTACAATATATACGTGCTCTGGGACCCCTTCTGTGTCAAAGGGGGGTTGACCTTTTATAAACAAAACAAAAACGTTGTTCGGTCTGGTACCTCTATTGGGGTGGGCCCGCCCGGTCACATGCCCCCCAGGGGGTGGGCCCGCCCACACACATGCCCCCCAGGAGCTATGCAGTTTTTGCATAGGATATTGTAGGATTATTATAGATATAAAAAAACCGTGGCCCAGATTACTGGGCCACGGTTAAGGATACACTATGGAAAGTGTATGGTTTATAAAGGTAATTCTAATTGCTTAGAGTCCTTTATTTCATCAGTCAAAATTAATGGCTCATCAAGATTGACTATTGAAAATGAAATAGACTTATTCTTATTAATTATTCTATGAGCGTCTAGCAATTCGTTAGCGCCTTCCAGATAATCTGAAGTCCCTGCTACTACATAATCATCAGTCATAGTTTCGTATTTTATATGTTTAATTATTAAGTACATATTATATCCTTTCGTTATTGTTAGGTAGTCCAGTTAAAACAGCCATTGCACCTGCAAAGCTGACTAACAGTCCTGGAATTGTATGCTCACTATGCATTGCCAATATTAATCCTAACATTGCCAATACAAATCCTATTAATACTTTTAAAAGTGATAACCATAGATACATTATATTGCTTCCTTTCTTGGTTGGTTTGCGCTCATTTTAATTGGTCTTTTTGCGCATCTGTAATTATTTCTGAATGTATCAAAATATATTACATGCTTTTCTGTGAAGGTGCATTTACTATCCCACAAAAATGGTCTGTGTATAAACTTACCATATTTATCTGCTTTGTATGAGATAAGCCCTGTTGTCCCTTCTGGTATTACAGGTTGTTTCGTACTCATTTTTATTTTCATATTATATCCTTTCTTTTATGTATGGGATATTACAGGATATCCCATACATTGTCAATAGTTAATTTAAATTGCCTCCAATTTGTTTAACATTATTATTCCAAGCTATTCCTATTACTTTCAACCGCTGTCCTAATTTTTCAATTAGTTCAGCTGGCATTCCGCTTTCCATTACATCTGAAATAGCGTCTTCTTTTAATTGCAATAGTTTAACTTTCTTTTTGCCTATTGGTGTTTTTTCTGCTTCTCGCTCCGCGAGTTTTTGCGCCCAGCTTCTTATCTGCTCTTTGCAATCCTCGGGAGTTATCCTGTTATTATTATAACTATCAAATCCAATTTTTTCATCCTTTCTGAATTTATAATCTAATCCTTCTTTTTGCTCCGCGGTCAAATTTTTAGTGAAAAAAGTTCTAGCTTTTTTCATTGCTTTAATATGCTCCGCTTCAGCATCTTCTAACAGGTTTATTATTTCAGTCGCGCCTATTTTATCTGAAAGTTTTTTTTCTGCGCTTTCAGTCATATCCGCAACTATTTTTCTCAGCGATAAATCTACATCCTCAATCATTGGTCTAAATTTATCTCGCACTTTATTTTTAAAATGCTCCAACTGATATTTAGTCATTGCTTTCATATATTATCCTTTCTGTTATTTTTATTTTATAAACTACTTGACAATCATTGTCAATAGGATTATATAGGATATATTAATTAATTTACTTGTTTAGACAATTAATTAATTATGGTCCCGGTTGCTTTGCAATCAGTGGGTTAAGCCCGCCCGGGACCTGATCCCTGGTCTATTATGCAACCGGGCTGAGAGTGCACTGCAACTCCCGCTGTGTGATGGACCTGGGATCAGTGGTGATGTCATTAAACACACGTGGAAGACATCACTGATCCCTGGTCTTATCAGGTAGATATACTTGTGCTGTCAATGGACCTTACAGCCGGTAAGACCTGGGATCAGTTATGTAATACCAAATCGGATGTTTTACTGACGTGGGTATTAACTGGTCATGGCCCATCTACCAGCCTTGGTTGTCGGGATGGGCCGCAAGCTATTTTTTTTTGGGTGGGCCCGCCCACGCACAAGCCCCCCACAGTTTAGAATGATTCTAAACTAACAAGCTTGACAAGTCCGCAGGCCTGGGATATTGTAGGACATAGAAAGGATTAAAAAATTATGAATATATTAGAAGCAAAAGAAATTACAGGCAGCCTCTCTAAGCCTTCAAAAATGCCTGGATGGTCTTACGGGTTACCGGCTAAAGAATGCAAGACCGGCGGCAAGTTGCAAAATGTTAAGGGCTCAACATGTTTTGATTGTTATGCTTTAAAGGGTTGTTATGTTTTTAAAGTTGTACAAAATGCACAATACTACAGACTAAAAGCAATTAAAGATCGGAGATGGGTTCAGGCCATGGCATTACAAATAAATAATAAAAGATCTAAAGAATTTAGATGGCACGATTCCGGAGATATCCAGGACCTGAAACATTTAGCAAAAATTTTTAAAGTTTGTAAATTAACACCAGAAATAAAACACTGGTTGCCAACGCGTGAAGCCTGGGTCAAAAAATTTATACCTGCAGCGCCTGCAAATTTAAATATAAGATTTTCAATGCCAATGATTGACCAGGAAGCGGCGGGCGGCTGGCCTAATACTTCAACCGTGGTCACTGATAAAACTAAGGCTAATTGTCCAGCACCTAACCAGGGCAATGAGTGCAAGAGCTGCAGAGCGTGTTGGGATAAGTCAATTAAAAATATTGCATATCTTGCGCACTAATGTTTAAACACCCGAAACATTACAAGGAGCTTGAAAAGATTCGAAAGCAATTCGAAAAAGAACAAGCGGACAAGGCCACAGGCAACAAGCCTACAAGCGATCAAGCGCAAGCCGACAAGCGTCCCAGCCACAAGCCAAAGGGCTCAGGCGCAAACCTTCCCTCACAAGAGAAATAATTTCTGATCCAGGGTACAAGCGTACCTTCCCCTTATCCAGGGTACAGGCCACAAGGATAAATGTATTCTGTGGATGTTTCACATGGAAGGCTATTTGGTGGGGTGAAAAGCGTATTTTGTAGGCGGATGTATACTTCAGTTCTACTGTAAAAAAGGTCCCACTAGGAGCATAAGCCAATAAGTCAGGAGTACCGAGTAAGCTACGGTTTTCAAGCCTATTCCACGAAATTTTTGTAATTGTTTTCTTAAGATCACTATATAATTTAGCCTCTGGTTTCAAGTCGCCTACCTTGAGCTAAATTAAAGTTTGCCAATTATCTTTGGCATCTTCCAAGTACCACCAAGTTTCTCGCCTTTTAAATTTAAAATATGCGTGTCTCTATCACCAATCATTCTACTTTCCAAGAGTTGAATGACACTAAGATCAAGTTTTTCACCGTTAGGCATTTCAATTTGGACTCTTGCATTTTGTGCTGCAGGAGATACCAGGAATTTATCTAAGTATTGACGTAATTCTTTCGCTTTCATTAAGTATTGATATATATCCCAGATATCTATATATTGCAAGGATGACTCAAGAAGTAGTTAAAAAAGAAGTTAACTTTCCAACAGATTTAACAGAGCAACAAAGAAGATTCTGTGAGTATTTAATCTTTAACGAAGGTAGAACAACACATCAGGATGCTGCGGTGCAAGCAGGCTATAATGTTAAATATGCTAGGCAAGAGGCATATAGACTAATGCAGAACCCTAAAATACAAAGTTATTTAGCTAAAAGATCCGCAGAGGTAAATAGATCCTTTGCCGTTACTAAACATAACTATGTAAGAAGACAGCAAATACTATCTCAAAAGCTAGTAGAAGAAGGAAAGACAGAAAAAGCCGTTGGTTTTGAAAACTTAATAGGTAAAGCAACGGGACAGTTTGTAGATATACATTTACACGGAAAAATAAGTGATATGACAAACGAAGAGAAATTAGAAGAAATCAAAAGAATAAAACAAATACAGAACGAGCGAGTCAAAGCTCTAGCAAACTCTAAAGAGTAATCTTCTCCAATTTAACAATACAACCAGCAGGAAAAACATTACGGTCTGAAAATGAAACGTCTTTATCCTCATATGAAGCAAAGGTCCAAACAAATTTGGAAGTTCGTTTGTATATGTATGCATGCGTTATCATTTTGCTGCATTCGAATTTATCAAATTCTTCGACTGATGCATGGCCTGCATCCCCAGTTATGTCAATCCACTCTAAACGATAAAAATAATACTTCTTCGAACCGATCACGACGTGTTTAAATTTAGATTTTTTATTTCGTTTAGGCATGCGTTTGTATACCCCAGATTTTATAAATTATAAATTTACAATTGTTAATCATATGCGCGCGACCCATAAATCGTTGGTATTACTAGCTTTTTAATACATTTGTACCAATTGTACCAAATTGTACCAGAGGGTCTAGGTACAAAAATGAACGAATAACAATTGGTATTACTATGTTTTTTCATTTGTACCAATTGTACCTAGGTATTTTAAAAAATAAAAAAATTTTTTTATTTTTATAGAAAAAAGTGTATACAATTCCCTTATGGTTAAATTATCCTTGAATCTATTATATTTTTTAATCATTTTTTGTACCTTGGTCGTTTGGATCCTTGGTACAATTTTCATAATACTGGTCGACCTTCTTAAGGAAGGTGTGCATGTAACCCTGAAATTCTTTATCAAGTACCTCAAACTTTTGAAAGTAGCCATCTTTAGAACACATTAGAATAATTCCAGATTGTATGTTTGTGCCATACACATGATTGTGGGCCATTGCATACGCTGCTAGCTGAGTGAAATAATCTCCAATCCATTCTCTTTGTTTCGGCTTGTTAGTTTGTTTGAAGTCTATTATACTTTCGCGCCCGTTATAAATTCCTACGGCATCCGTGGCCCCTGCATACAATCCAGGATAGAACAGTGTTACCTCTGTGCCCCACACCTCTTCCAGGTCCCCGAGCCCCGATCGAATAACAATATCAGCCATTTTTCCTGCTTCCTGGCCCAAGGCCGTAAGATCCAGGTGTTTTTGATCGGTCAAATACCCCTCAAGATACGTATGCATACTAGTCCCACGCATTGCACTTATATTTTTTATTCTCTCAGCCGTCTGCGCACCGACCCTAGCTCTCCAGTTATCCAGGCTTTTACGCTTCTCTTCCGACTGAGTTTGTGATAGGATCGTAGTTACAGATGGTAACTTTTCGTTATCTATATCGTAGTGTCTTCGACCCATGACTATCGAACGACTCGATCGTGGGTAAATAAATCTTTTATTCCAAATCATCTTTATCTTTCATTACTTCATTTATTATATACCAGGCAATAATCGCACCAACAATCGTGCAACCCGTGCCAAATAAAAACATACCTAAACCATGATAAAAAGTCATTTCTTCTTATCCTTCTTAGGTTCTTGTCTTCTTCGATCCAATATTTTTTCGACTAAACTGTCAAACAAAGGATGTCCAAGGATAGCTTTTATATTATCCTGCTTTAACTTTGGCAGGTTCGATAGCTTTATTTTCTTTTTCATTATTATTTAATTGGTTTAAATCAATAGAACTTGCTATGTTTCCTGACACAGATATCCTAGTTACATCAGAATAGAACGGAGCCACATAGTGCTTCAACCACGCTGGAAAGATAAACATATCTCTCGCTTTAGGAAAGATGGATTGATAGGTTATGGCCTGTCTATTACCTTCACCATACAAAAACGCTAGACTCCCAGGACCACCAGACTGACCATCATACTTGTCGTTTTCTTTTTTAATATCTTCAGGTACATCTAAAAATATTACAAACGATAGCTGGTCTGCATGATCGTGTGGAGGATTGTATTCGTGCCTCTTCATAAAGTTTACCCACATCGAAGTTAATACATATTCAGGTTTTTTCTCATACGGTGTGTTTTTCCATTTCTGGAATGCTTGATCGTATACGCCTAAAATCTGTGATATTTCAGGTAAAAACATTTCTTTGTTTTGATAAGAGTATTCTTCTTTTATTACACCAGCTAATTTATCTCTGTAACTTAAAGATTCTTTTCTGCTGTTTTGTGCTTCATCTAAAAGTTTCTTTTGAAACTCCTCTGATATTTTAATTTGTAATACACATGGCCCCCAGGTTAGGACTCCATATTGTACTGTTGGTGCTTCTTTGTCTGCTTTCATTCTAAACTCATTGCCTCCCTATATTGCTCTAGATTCACCACCTTGCCATTAAAGATTTTCTTACCATCTTTCTGTGTGTAATGATCTATTATTTGTTGTAATTTATTTGTTTTAATTTTTGAGTGTTCATATATGGCGATGGCTACAAAGTATGCATCTCTATGGCTGCATCTCCAACGCCATTGTGGTTTGCGCCCTGGTTTTACTTTTCTAGGTCCAACACGTCCGACTCCTAATACATCATGCACCCATCTAAGCACGTGTTCATCAGTCATAGCTATTTCCATTCGAATAACTAGAACATTATGTACAGGTTTACCTTTACGGTTGTGTCTGGTTTGTTTTGTTCGTTTAAAATATACAGATCCTTCGCCATCAAATAAACCTGCAATGTACCCTAACATTGCATCGTTCATAAAACTTTGCCTTCGTTCCGTACTATTCTAAGATTGGTGTTTTCTTCAAATAACCTGTCACACTCTTCTTCAAAGCTTTTACATTTAGTTACAGATTCTTTTAATTTCTTTTTTAAAAATTCATTCTGATTTGTAAGATACTCTATTCTTTCTTCTAAATCGTTTGGTCCTCTAGTGTTCACTAAGTTCTCCTTCTGATTTGCATGTTTCACATTGTGCATGTTGTTCTTCTTTCGCTTGTTCGTATGGTATTCTAATAAATCCGTTGCCCTTACAATCCGGACAAATAACTTTTTTATTTTCCACTTGTTTTGATTCTTCCATTTAACTTACCTGCTTTCTCTTTTACTAAAACATTTATAGTTTGCGATCTACTTAACGTAGTATTGGGCACTAAAACTTTTCGTATCTGATCTAGGATGTTATAAGTCTCATGAGACAAAGAAACATTTTTATATTTTGTTATATCAGTCATATTCTGTTATACTCCTTTCTAATATTAATTTTCATATGGGATTTATCTCATACATTACAATAGGTGTCAATGAATTTTATTTTAACTTTTATATTTTGTTCAGGCATGGCTAACTCTTGTTTACCTCCGGTGCAACACACTGCTTCGTATCCTGATTTATATACTTGTTTAAATGCAGGGTATAAAGAGTCCATAGTTCAGTTAGAAAAAATTGGTGCTAATGATGTAAATCAAAAGAAAATTTTTATTAAATTTTTCTGCACACCAACACAAGAAACCTAGTCTCTTTGCATACAACCAAAAAAGTCTCCACTGCCATCATTCATGACATGTGCATTGATAGGATAATCAGCATATGTTGTTAATTTTAATCTTATGATGTCGCAAAGGTCGAAAAAATTTAGCTGGCCGAATAACATCATGTCTGCCATCATCTGTTTTGTTACTGGCACAAGACTGTACATTCCGTCGTTGTATATTATAAGATCCACCTATATACTCCTTTGTCAATCTTTTCCTGCAATGCCCGTCCTTGTTCCAAACAATATAATCTTACGCAAACCTGGAGCTGATATTTCTACGTTTACACCGTAGGACTTCCAGGCTTTTTTCATAAGATTTAACTCTAATAAAAAACTAGAGTATTGTTTTTGACTTATACCTTTTGGTTTTATTGTTATTACTTTTTCTTTCATAATACAGTGCTCGAACTAGATGTAGTAACATTTGGTGTTTCCGCACCATTAACATAAGAGCTATTATAAACCGGTGGCACAAATGTTGCTTTGTGTTCTGCGTGATTAATAACTTTGGTTTGTAGATCAACAATTTGTTTTAAATAATCTAATTCAAGTTCATCTCGTTCTTCTTTTAAATTATCTCGTTCTTCTTTGAACTGATCTCTTCTTTCTTGTAGCTCATAAATATATGTTTGTTGGCCTTCATTATCTTCTTGAAGACTTTGTATTGTTAGCTCAAGATCTTTTATTTTTTTACTTTTCTTTTTGTTTTGTTTTTCTAAAAAAGATTTGTAGTCTGCTTTTTTTGTTATAGTCATATATTACCTTTCTGTTATATTTTTAATATAGGACTTTACGAGATATTTGTCAACCCCTACTGTGGCCTACCTTGTCGATTATAGGGTTTATTATCTCTTTTTTCGCCCTTTGATAAATTTTTCTTATGACGTCGGGGCCTTTTCTTAGGCTTATCCCGTGGTATAAAATGTGTAAACTTACGTTTTGCCATTATTCTTCTTCAACTATAAAATACTCTTTCATTTTAGACTCTAATGTTTTGGGACTAAGTGTTGGTATGTAACTTATTTTACCGTTAACAAATTGTTCTAAATCTGCACCACAATTCATGCATCTATAAAAAGTTTTAGTAACACCTACTAACATTGTAAATTCTTCACAGGTTGGACAAACACCATTAATTATTTCTGTATGAATTTTTACCATTAGTTTAGTATTAATGAAGTAATTTTTTTATCTCCCATGTAAACTTCTACGTTTGCTTTAGACTGTATGCATTTAAATACAACTCTGCCACCAGGATCTCTGTCGTTCATAGCGTAACGTCTGGCTTTCATACAAGAACTTAGACTCTCGTGATAACGATGCTCTATAATTTTATGATCTTGTATTAATAAGAGTGCAAAAACTAATTCAATCATTAATGTTCACTCCCATTTCTAATTAACTTCTCTACATCTTCTGTAAGTTTCTTTGTTCTTTCTTGTAAAAATTCTATGTTAACTGCATTGTCTCTCATGCTCTTTACTTCTTCCTCTACTTCTTCTAATAATCCTGCGATATGCTCCACCAACATGAAAAGCTCCGCTTCCCCACTTGACTGACCAAGTTCTCCACGTGGGTATTTAATTCTAAACTCTGTATTATGTTCTAAATCTTTTTGAAATAATTCTAATTGAGTGCTGTGTTTGTTGAGTTGCTCATTAATACCAAAATAAGCCCAGGTGCCGATTGCGACGAGCGCGATCAGACTGGCAACCGTCTTCATAGGCATCTGCACTTTGGCCTCGTCCGATATAGTGAGTGGTTTTTTATTCATTCGGTCCTATAAACTTGTCGCCCATAAGTTTTATATTAGGATTTTCTTCTTTATAATTATCTTTCAGATCATCCCAATGACTGTTGTCAGGCTTCTTGTTTTCAGGAATTATTATACCAGAACATTTTGAAACTAGCAATGCGAAGTTAGGATTACGTTGAATAGTGGGGTTATTGTTGACTTTTCCACACATTTTCATCAACTCTAATTGTTGTTTTAATTGTACATTTTCTGTCTGTACTTCTCTAAATTCTTTTGTGCAGGCTGAACCTAGATATTTTCTCCAGGTAAGTCTTATCGATTGATCATCAGAAGGGCTGCTATAATTATTATCAGGATTATAGTGTCGATACCGAGACTCCGAGTCCCTTTGTTCGATTGATAAGCTAAGGTCACCAGTGCTACAAGTATTAGTACCGTCATTGAGATACTCATTTCTAGGATATGCTGGAGTTGCACAAAAAGCCAGAGCTGTTAGCATCAAGATAAGAAGTCCTGTAAAATAATAATTCATCCTGGCTATCTCCATAATCCATTACCTACTTAAATCCTTAATATCATAACTGTTTTCTCTAACTTGGTCTGCTAATTGTCTATATAAATTTTCTGCCATCTGCCATGTTGCTTCGGCTGAAGACAATCTTGTATTTATTTCTGCAATATTTTTTTGAGCTTGTTTAAGATCTCTTTCAAGATTTATTATTTGTTGCTCTGATGTATTAATACTATCAGTTAAATTAACAACATAACGAACACCTGTAAATGTCCCCACCACGAGTGAAGCCACAACTGGCACCATTACTATGTTTTTCTTTAATAGATCTACCAGGTTCATTACTGCGCTCTTGGTATAAATAATGATTTTATTTTATTCCAAATATTCTTTGCAGTTTGAACACACCTGTCCCTAATTTTTTGTATTTTACTTCTTTTCATATTGCTTAAATTAAAGGATTATTACACCTAATATGAAACCCGCTACAAAACATATAATCTCTGTTCTATAGTGTAGTTGCCATACCATAAATTTATCTTTGTATTTACTTATCATCTTCGTCCTCCAAGTTTTTCAGCTTATAGTCATAACTCCCTGCTTCGTGTTCGTCTGTAATCCATTTAGCTGAATTTTCTACGGAGTATATCTTACTTGTTACAAGTCTATTAATCAAGTTTTTGTTTGGGTCAACACCCATCGATGCATCAAACATTTTAAGTCTATTATTTGGCTGTATTGCAAAGTTACCATCCTCTAATTCAAGAACATGGCCACATTTATGTTGATCTGGTTTCTCTGCATAACCAAAATTTAATTCATTAAAGTCTCCTGCGCACCAATCTATTGTAAATAAATATTTACCTTTACGTTTTACTTTACGTCTTGACGTGTATTGCATTGTAGCGCCAGCTAATTCATAAAAAGTTGTGACACTTACATTGTAACTAAAGCTATCCCACATAACTACTTCATCAAGAGGCAGCTCTTTTACTCCAGGTTTAGTACAGAATGCAGTAATAGGAGCTCTCCACCACAAACCACCATCTTCCATTAAAAAATGAAACAATGGTACTCTGTTTGGTATAGAACTAAAACCAAATACTCCTACTTCAAAATATTTATCGTGTGAATCTTTTTGATCTCTAAGATAGTTACCTCGAACGTAACATTCTATTACGGGTATGTTTGCATTTAAATAAGCCATCAGTCATTTATCTCCCCCCAATTGTCTCCTGATTCGTAGTCGACTTTATTTGGGACTTCTAGATTAACAGCCTGCTCCATAATATCAATGACCTTTTTAGCCTGTGCGTCATCTTCAATAGACAAATCTAATTCATCATGTATTTGTATGTGAGGTATAATTCCTTCTTTATATAACTCTAACATTGCTTTCTTTGTCATGTCTGCTGCACTACCTTGTATTAATTTATTTAATGCTTTGTAAGTGTACGCTCTTTTAATCCCTGGTCCATGTTCCCTGAGTGCATCCTCGTGAGACATGGCTTTATGCATACCGAAACTATTAGGTTCCCAAAGATGAAACCTGCACAATCTACCAAGCAAAGTTCTTATCTGTCCTCTGTCTTGTGCTCTGTTAGATGCTTTCTCCATCAACTGTTTTACAAACGGAACTTTAGCATGATACTGATTAAATAAATCAGCAGCCTTTTCTTTAGTTACACCAAGCTCTGCTTGTAGTTTTGCTTTACCCATACCATAAAACAAACCAAGGTTAATTGTTTTAGCTTGTGATCTAGGTATCTGAGCCATGTCCGCTACAGTCTGGTGAAAGTCTGCATCAGGATTATTGTTATAAGATTCTATTACATCGTATACAGAAGGTAATTTATACAAAGATGCATAATGCACTACCAACCTAGGTTCTTGTTGAGAATAGTCAAATACACCCCATTTATGGCCCTCCTCGGGTATAAATAATGACCTTATCTTAGGTCCAAGATCTTTATTTCTTGCAGGTATTTGTTGTAAGTTTGGATTCTGATATGAAAATCTGCCAGTGACTGTGCCACCACCTGCATTACGTAATTGATTTATTTCTGCATGTATCCTACCTTTGTGTTCGTGACGTAAAATAGAATCTATAAAAGTTGTGTGTGCTTTGTTAATCTCTCTTGCCTGCGCAATCATTCTTACAACAGGATGTTTATGTTCTTGTAAAAAATTTTTTGTAAAACTTGGTGCTTGTGTTTTATCTGTACGTGGATATTCTAATCTCAACATATCAAAAACATTTGCAATAGATCTTGCAGCCCAGATTTGTGTGTCAATATTTGTTTCACCTTTTATCTTGTGCAATAAATCTTGCTCTGCTGTTTTCATTTCTTTTTTCATTTGATGTGCACGTTCTATATTTACACGTACACCTTTGAATCTCATGTCAACTAAGCAATGAAACAAATCAGATTCTAAATCAAATATATCTTCTAAGTCTTGATTGATAATTTCTTTTTTCATTTCCTGCCAAAGCCCTAATGTAACTTCAGCATCACGTTCTGCATATGCACCTGCGTGCATTGCAGGAAGTTTATACATCTCTGATTTAGGATCTATACCCCATTCAGATGCAGCTTCTGCTAACGCTGCTTCGTTCTTTCCGTAGCCCAGGTAATGCCACGATAAACTATTGAGATCATAGCGAAATCTGTTCTCATCAGTTACAGCTGCAGCTATCATCGTGCAGGCTATGTCACCATTTATTTTAAAACCCATAGCACGTAGCCAACAAACATCATAAATTGCATTGTGAAAAACTTTTGTTGATGGTGCTTCTAGTATATCTTTTAACCAGGTTAATACTCTAACCTTGTCCATGTTCCCACCACCTTCGTGCGCAATAGGAAAGTAACCTTTAAAATGTTTTGTTGCAACAGCGATACCAATTACTTCACCATTACCGGTTACTGAACCAGATCCTCTTTTAATTAAGTCCGGATCTTTTGTCTCCAGGTCAATTGCAATCTCATCTACCTGACGTAAATCTGGAAACTCTGTGGGTTTAACCCACTCAGTCTGTGCTTCGAACTTAGGAATTTTCACTGTAGTCTCTCTCCAGTATCATTTCCATAAAATGTATAGCCTTCAATATATCTTCCTTTCCGTTTTTGTCTCGGTGACGGATAATATATTTTATAGCACAACCTTCGGGATATAACAACTCATTCTCCACTACAAACTTACTTGGTTGTATTTTGTACTTTTGGTAATGGTTCCCGCCGTGTTGCTTGTCCCAAACTTTCGATGTCATAACCGTGTTCCTCCTTCTTTGCTGTTAACAGATATAAATTTTGTCTGGTCCTTGTAACACCAACATACCAAACTCTATTTTCTTCATCAGCTTTGTCTTGACTTTTTTCAACTGATTCTCTGATTGTTTTTGTATTGTCTAAAATAATTAAAACATTTTCTTCTTCTCCACCTTTTGCAGAATGTATTGTAGAAAGTTTTACTCTTGCATCCTCATGCAAGTTTTCTTTGTTTCGTAACATTTCTCTAATGTATAAAGACTCTTCATAATTAATTAAAAATTTATCGTACCATCTCTCTGTCTTACTAAATCCAAACTCAGTTAAATCATAAAGCCGTTCGTCTGTTAACTCAATGCTGTCACCTGTTTGATCAAATATACCTCGCACTTCAGATATAGACAATAGGTCATTCTTATCTGCCCATCTTGTGTAGTTTAGAATGCTTCTAAACAAGGAACTACTAAAACTTTTTCTACCTTTATATTGAAAATATAAATGCCTGTCTTTTAGCACCGGTTTTAGTCTGTCTAACTTGTCATTATATCTTGCTAGTATCAACCACTTACCATGCTCTAATGGTGCATCTTCAAGTGATGTAATATGTTCGACGTTGCCCTCCTCATTTCTTGCTTTCCATTGTTTACGCACTCTTTTTAGGTCAGGTATTCTGTCTAATATCTTATCGGCAATGTATTGTACAGACCGTGGAACCCTAAAAGATTGTGGCAAGATAATGTTTTTTTTAGATTCGATATCTTGAAATTTTTTTACATCTGCTCCAGCCCAGCCATAAATAGCCTGGTCATCATCACCTGCTAGAATAACGTATTTACTGTTTTTTATTATTTCACTACACATTTTCCATTGTATTGGAGATAAATCCTGAGCTTCATCTATAAAAGCTACGTCTAATTTTGGACACAGTTCTGACACAATAAATTTTTCTATCATGTCTGTAAAGTCTACCAGTTCAAAAGCTTTTTTATAATTGGTTACTTCTTCTTCTAGAATAGGTAAGAGTCTCTTATCTAAATCATTTGAGTACATTGCCGTATTGTACTCTTCTTCAATAGATGTTTCTTTTATTCTGGCTGCATTTATTAAATTAAAATACTCACTATTAGAATCAACAAACCCTGTCTTTTCTTGTCCATCAGAATAAACAGTTACCTCAATTCCTAACTTCCTACCAATATCCTCGTAGTGTTCATCCTGCATAACTTGAGACTTAGAAAGACCCAATCTTGTAAAAGCTAGTGAGTGTAGAGTTCTAAAATATTTTAAATCTTTTCTTCT
>VTLG01016185.1_pt1 | contig 58962 bp, 74 predicted proteins | sample 4694571 | NCBI WGS metagenome assembly VTLG01 (sample SAMN12604809, study PRJNA352737) | marine metagenome | biome: ENVO:00000447; feature: ENVO:00000209|ENVO:00000569|ENVO:01000036; material: ENVO:00002151; isolation source: viral sequences binned using virsorter ...
TGGTTCTTTTTGTTTTGTCTTTGTTTTGGTTTTTAATGGTGTTTGGTCCAATAATGGTTTCTCGGGGGTAACGTTTAAAATTGGTGCGTAATCATCTAAAATCTGTTTCATTTTTTGTTCTAATTCTTGTTCTGACATGTCTTCTAATTTCCCATGTTTTATTATTTTTCTGTCTATATATAACCCTGCGGCTTTGCCTCGATTCGCTTCAGCATTTACAGCAGAGGAAAATGAACCTTTCTTCAAAGCAGCTTCACGTAGACGAGCCAGTTCAGCCAGGTGTCCTTCATAAGTAACTTCAAACTTCTTAAGTCTTTCTTCTTTTAGTTTACCAATATACTGAGCCACTAATGGACTGTGTCTAGGATTCATTAGTTCTGATCCTTCTTGCCTAGCTCTTGTTGGACTATATCCAGCAGCAACAGCAGCTTCAGTCTGAGTCATAGGACCATCTGGCCCTCCGAATACGATAAACTCAGAGAATCTCATCTGCATTTCTGTTAATCTTTTTGGTACTCCCATATTGACAATTTAGGGTAACAGTCCTATAAAGTCAATATGAATGATATAAATTGGAAAGAAAGATGTGAAGAGGCAGAAGTTGCATTAGCTAATGCTTTGGCTGATGAGTCTGGTCTTAAACAAGCAGATCAACTTATGATGAATAAGTTACAACGCATTCAGGAACTAGAAGAGATTAATGAATCACATCGTAAAATTAATGGAGATTTAAGAAGACAAATAACTGCTCTCGAGCAGGAGAAATTAGAATTATTTTTAGATAATAAAAAATTAGCTAAACAAGTTGAAGATAATCTTGACAGATTACGTAAGAGTGGTATGTGACATGTACATTAAAGATTTAATGAATTATTTAGGAGAGTTTATTAATGGCACAAAAGGAAATGCCATTAACCACGCAAAGATTTATATGAAGATTGGTCCATACTTGGAAGAGATTAAACGAATAGATGTAGAGGAGAGTAGACTCATTGGAGATGGTTCTATTCGGGTAGTTTTTAAACCAGATAAGAGACAGTTAATTCGGGCCGACGACATACCCGAGTAACCTTGAAAATGTTATGGCACCAGAAAGAAAATTATACCAAGATCTTAGAAAAAATACATGCTCCATCATCCTCAATCGTATTGAAAATCTTAGCTTACTCGGTATGCCTGATGTATTGGGGTATAATACTTCTGGGCACTTTTTCACTATTGAACTAAAAGTCACCAAGGGGAACAAAGTAAAATTTTCTCCGCATCAAATTTCATTTCATAAGTCACATCCGAAGAATACATTCATCCTTATCAAGGCCCTCGGTCCGAGTGCCTTGAAACTTGTTCCAGGATCCATGATCCAGGAACTATTAGACAAAGGCCATGGTCCATGGCCCCCTATCAATTGGATTGAAATACAAAAATTATTTGAGCTTGCGGCTTGAAGCTTGAAGCTTGGCGCTTGGGCCTTCCGGCTTGAAGCTTGCAGCTTTAACGAACCGGTTCGTGTTCTCGGCGTGGAGGTCCTCAGGCTTGGAGCTTGAAGCTTGGTCCTTGTCCCGGTAACCATTGTCCCTGGCCCATTGCTCATGGATCTCGTCTATGATTTTGGGGCGCGCTCTACGGCCTCCATGTTTAGTGTTTCGGGTATGTGACATTCTTAACTTTCCTGTCCCAGCATGCTCTGCAGTCCATGCACTTGTTGCCCTGGTCCGAGGCCGGGCAGGTCTTTGTTGTCGTCGACACGGTCGACGTCCAAGGCCACCATTTAACTGGTTGTTGGTTGATCATATGTGAGCTGAATCTAATAATTAAATTTGTTGGTATTATGTCCGGATCCATGAGCTTCAGGAAGCGTGCTTCCCGGGTCGGCATCCAGTGTCTGGTTGCCGGCGTTCTCTTACAGACTTCGAATATGTTCTTGAGGTGTTCGACTGATTGAATGTCGCCTGAGTCGTGCCATCTAAACCATTCGTGGCCCGTGATCAGTGTTACCATGTCGTTGATCCACGTGTCAGCAGTCAGGCCCTCTAACCTTCGATATAATGCTTTTTGTACATTTGGGAATCTATAGCGCCCCTTCAGAGCGTAGCAGCCATGACAAACTGAGCCCGGTATTTTAACGAGCTTGGCACCTGTCAGGCAGGCGCGGGCTGGAAGGTTGAACGCTGGTCCTGGCATCTTGGACGGCGCGCTCAGGCCTCCTGTTCTTTGTCTTGCTTCTTTCTTTAACATTTAAATTTTATACCTTTTAATTGTGTTTGTTTCGTGGCGCTTGGAGCTTGAAGCTTGCAGCTTCCGGCCCGGCAGGCGGCCTGTACTTGCCCGGGCGCCTTGCGGCGCCCTGAGCGTAAACTCTAAATCTTCATGTCACCTTCTTTGTGATTGAAGATTATGGACCGAGCTTTTTTGAGACTAATAGCTTTACGCTTATTAGAATCAGCAGCCTTGAGCATCTTTTTCAGGATGCGCATTTTGTCAGCACGGCTGTGGTACTTGTCCAGAAAATCGGAAAGTTTCATAATCCCATACTATCCCAGATCCCTGGACTTGTCAAGCTTGGAGCTTGAAGCTTGGAGCTTGAATAACGTGTTAGCTTGCGGCTTCGTGACGAGCCCGGCGTCCCTCAGGGACCACAGGAAGCGCTCGCACTTCTTAACGTAAGCGCGACTGAGGTCGCGCTTATCGTGGATGAAATAATTCATCAAGTCATTGTGTTTAGATCTAATCAAGAACCACCATATATTGTTTTGGAAAATGCTGTCTAAACCAGTCGAGCCCAGCCCTTACAATGTCCCAGGCCTCAAACCGTTCAGCCCCGATGATCGTATCGTAGACTGACGCCGCGTATCCTGGCATTTTAGTTTTTTCTCCAGTGAATCTATTCGCGATTTCTACTTCCTTGTCCAGGTAGACTGAACAATTGAATGGCATCGTGATGTCCTTCCCATGCCATTTTATTTTTGTCTTTTTTGGTTTTTCAAACATAGTTTTTCCTTTCATAACTCATCCTACAAGATCCCAGACCTTCAGTCAAGCTTGAAGCTTGGAGCTTGCGCCTGGGTCCGGCCACTTTAGAATCATTCTAAAGTGGCCAAGCAATGCGTTTTACCTTATCGCGCGACATTTACTTGACCCCAGATCCCACGAGATACTCTAGAAGATACCTCATTGTGAGATCTGGGCTCAAGCTTAAGAAATTAGGTCTAATTTCTTAAGCTAGGCTCAAGGGCGGCTCTTCCCAAAATAATTGCTATAGCATTAATCAGTAATAGCCGCCGATTGGCTTTTGCTTATCATCAGTCCATTACAGACATATCTTCAGCAAAATCTATCAAACCAGTATATTATTGCCATCATAGCAATAAATAAAATTGGATAAAACCATAAACTATCTATTATCATACTTTTTCCATAACATCTGGCATCATTATTAAAAACTTAATAATGAAAAATGCAAACATTGAAAGTCCTAACCACGTACTCAAATGAATCGCAATGATTAGACCTAAAAATGCCCCTACAAAATGTAAGGCAAAATATAACGCATAAAATATCTCTTTCATAATTATCCTATATAGTCCCTTGACTTTTAAAAGTCAAGGGTATAATGTTCATTTAATTCTAACAATTAACAGAAAGGTATATATGGCTAGAATAAGACTAAATCAAGAGTACAGAAATAAGATCGCAAATCGTATGCGAGTACATCTTGAACAAGAGAACACGCAAGAGAAAGAGACATATCTAAAAGCAAGGGAAGAAATGAAACCTTTGCAAGATTTGACTTGGCAACTTGCTGAACAAATAGTTAGACGACACTACACCCCAGAAGATGTCAAAATGGCATATCATCTACAAAACAAGTTTGAAAATGTAGATACTATTGCAAAAGATAGTTGCTTTCATTTTGGATATTATGGTCAAGTAGAAGATAGAGATCAAAATGATAAACCAATTATGAAAGATAAATATATTGAAAGTCATTTTGATTTTAAACTTGATGGAAATATTAATGGTGATGAACACTCAAAGTCGCAAGATTTTGGTTATGCCTATTTTAGAGATGAACTCAAAAATAGAGATGGTTGCAATCCAGATATTAATATTGAGATGAAAGATAAAGATCGCAATCCACATCAACAAAAATTTCAAGACGCAAATGATAAGTATCTTGGAACAAGTGGTGGAAGTGATAATCAAACCTCTTACGCAAGAGAGTGGAACAATGATTATGTTTTAGATTTAATTGGTCGAGAATATTGTCGTGATCGTTCTATTGCTTGTAATAAAGAGGAATATGATACTCTTATGGTTTGGCAACAAAAGAAAGGTCATTTAATTACTTGCCATCAAAAATGGATAGAGAGTGTTTTAAATCAAATGAAAGAAATTAAACTTGGTTTAAAAGGTTATAAATATTTAGACGAAGCGATTGAGTTATCAACTGAACTTGGTTTAGATATTAATGACGCAGAAATAATTAGAACTAATTCTACTGGTCTAGTTATTTACAATCCAAAAAATCTTGCTGAAAGAGTTAAGAGTATGAAGAATAAATCTATCAGTAGAGAAGATAAAATTGCTATGTGGAAAAAAGAAATGGCAGAAAGGGAACAAAAATAGCGATTGACAAATGCTGGGATAAAATGTTATTATCCCAGCATTAATAACAAATACTAGAAAGGTATAAATATGGACACGTTTGACAAACACATCAATAAGTTAGTTGCAACAGCCAAAATATCAGCGCTGATTGAACTTAAAAATAAAATCCAAGAAGAAATAGACGAGTTGGAAAAACAGAAAGGGGATACAGATGAAATTCCCTTTTAAAGATGGAACAGTGTTTATGATAACTTACACTCCACAAACTATTGGTGGAGAAGTTAATCATGACAAAAAGCATATTACTAGACGTGGTAAATGGGATAGTAAATGTAAAATAAATCAAGACTTTATTTTGTATTACGATAGAGATCGTGGCAATTATAGATATGCAAGTAAAAAACTTGCAGACATTTATATTTCTATCGGATTAAATAAAGAAGAAATGAAAGTGGTGAACTAATGAAAAAAACAGAAAGACGAACAGTTGACGACAGACTTCCACCTTGGCTACACTCAAAGTTTTTGAGTGCAGTTGATTATATTTGGCAAGTCAAAGGTGATAACGAAGAAAGCATTAAAAGAGTTGAACACGTTATGGATAGTGGACATTTCACAGAAGAAGAAATGTCTTGGATAATGCTTATCTTAATTCTTCCTAAAGTAAATAAGATGATAAAAGAAACAAATGATTGGAAAGACTTCCAAGCTAAAAAGAAAGAGAGTGTGCATTAATGAAATATTGCCAAGGACCATTGTGTCATACTTATAGAACTAAGGACAGAATACGAGGACAGAAAGGCAGCAAGTTCTATCAAACTAGAAGAAGATCTTCATTCTATTATCTTGGTGGCAATGCGTGCTGTATGAGATGTCAAGATGATTGGTTTCAGAAGTTTGGTGAACAAGCTGTTAATCACTTCGGCAGAATACATGAGCCAATTAAATTAACAGAAGATAATGCGTGGTATAAATCATCTACCTATAATGGTTATGATAATGCTCAAAGATATAATAGATTCTTTGTTAATGATTTACTTGATCAACGCATACCAATTACAGAAGAACAATATCAAGATGAAAGTTTAGTTCGTCCATAACTAAAGGTCGCGCGCCTTCGGCGCGCGGCTCTTGGTCCACCGCCCTCGCGGGCGGTGGACCGCGTACCTCGGATCAATAGAGGTACCAAACCCAATCCCAAATAGCTTCGCAGAAAAAAGGTCGATCCCCCTTTTTTAAAAAGGGGTCCCACTACTTTTTGGTTTATGCCTTGATTTAGAGTGTCATAGCTGGTAAAAACATTTTGGTACCATGAACTTGAATCAGGTTGATATAAGTAAATTACCTGCGGATGTCAGAAAGACCTTCAAGAGACTTCAAGTCATGCATGCAGAAAAAAAGATACAAAACCGAGCTAAGACTGACTTTTTATCTTTTGTTAAGTGTGTATGGCCGGAATTTATCGAAGGGTCCCATCATAGACACATCGCAGAAAAATTTAATAAATTAGCAACAGGGGAGCTAAAGCGCTTAATTGTGAATATGCCACCCCGTCATACAAAATCAGAATTTGCATCTTACCTCCTTCCTGCGTGGATGGTAGGTAGAAATCCAAAATTAAAAATAATTCAAGCAACTCACACAGGAGAATTAGCAATTCGTTTTGGTCGTAAAGCAAAAAATTTAATTGATTCAGAAGAATATGCAAAAATTTTCAAAACTAGACTTCAAGAAGACTCTAAAGCTGCCGGTCGGTGGGAAACTGCTCAAGGTGGTGAATATTTTGCCGCTGGTGTAGGTGGAGCAATCACTGGAAGAGGTGCAGATTTACTAATTATTGACGATCCGCACTCGGAACAAGATGCAATGTCAGAAACAGCTCTTGAAAGTGCTTATGAATGGTATACTTCAGGTCCTAGACAACGTCTTCAGCCGGGCGCTTCGATTGTTTTAGTAATGACTCGTTGGTCTACAAAGGATTTAACGGCGCAATTATTAAAAGCTCAAAAAGAAGTTAAAGGTGATCAGTGGGAAGTGGTCGAATTTCCAGCAATCTTGGACCACGGAACAGAAGATCAAGCGGTTTGGCCTGAATATTGGAAATTAGACGAATTAGAAAAAGTAAAAGCGACCTTACCGGTTGCAAAATGGAATGCTCAATGGATGCAACGTCCAACTTCGGAAGAAGGAGCCATTATTAAACGAGATTGGTGGAAAGTTTGGAAACATGATTGGATCCCTCAGCTTCATTATGTCATTCAAAGCTATGATACAGCTTATTTGAAAAAAGAAACGGCCGATTTTAGTGCCATTACGACTTGGGGACTGTTTTATCCTAATCAGGACTCACCTTTGAACTTAATTTTACTGGATGCAATTAAAGATCGATATGAATTTCCAGAATTAAGAAGAAAAGCTCTCGAACAATATAAATATTGGTCTCCTGAGATGGTTATTGTGGAAGCAAAGGCTGCGGGACTCCCTTTAACATACGAGCTTAGGCAAATGGACATCCCAGTCGTGAATTTTACCCCTAGTAAAGGCAACGATAAACATGTAAGAGTTAATAGTTGCGCTCCGGTGTTTGAAAGTGGTATGGTGTGGGCACCTGAGACAAAATTCGCTGAGGAAGTGATAGAAGAATGTGCAGCTTTTCCTTTTGGCGATAATGACGACTTGGTTGACTCAATGACTCAAGCGGTAATGCGTTTTAGACAGGGCGGTCTGATTCAGCACCCGGAAGATTACAAGGATGAGAAACAAGAGCCCAGAAAAATGGTTTATTATTAATGGCAGTATCTTTATTTCAGAAAATTTTGAACAGAATGTTCCAACAGTTTGTTAATCGTACAGGGCGTGAACCTATGACGCCTTCAGAATGGATGAGTATTCAAAATTCAGCAGTTAATTATCTTAATAAAACTAAAGGTGTTGCACCAGGACCTAAAAAACCTCCTTTTCAAGGTTTTAAACCTGAAGTTATTCAAGGGGGTAAAGGAATTGAAAGTTTACTTGAATCCGGAGCCGTGAAAAAAGGTGTAGCTCCTAAAACTAAACTATCCACATTAGAAGGTAAAAAACAAAAATTAGATGCAGCGATCAACAAAGAAGAATGGATTGCTAAGAAGCACAGAGAAAACAAAGAAGCTATCGAACGGTTTAAAGCAAAGACACAAAAGAAAACTGTAGAAGATTTTAGAGATGAAGGCGACTGGGATCCAGGTGGATTTGCTGGCGGAGGTCTGGTTAAGAAATTTATCGAACGATTGTTTATTAAAGCTTCCAACGATATTCGACAGGGTAAAGGCAAATGGAAAGGTTTGACCCAAGATCAATGGATCAAGCAACATGATGATTTAACAAAGATGATGAAAAAGTGGGAATGGGGAGGTAAGAAAAAACTTCCTGAAGGAGCAGAACAGTATCTAGGTATGAATGACTTGCAAATAGCAAGAGCGGTTAAACAAGCTGAAAAACAAGTGGGTGATGAAAAATTAATGCAAAAAGCTTATGATGAAATTAAAGGCGGTTCAGGATTTACAGATGATTATAAATATGACGCTGATGTACTGGCTGAAGAGTATGCAAAACAACATGGGAAAGTCTATGCAGATTTACCTGAAGACCAAATCTCTATCTATTATGATCCTGCTTTAAAACGTGTTTCTCAAGATATGTTAAAAAGAAGAGAAGCCAAAAAAGCACTAAAAGATGTTGAAGAAAAAATAGAATTACAAATGTTTGATCCTAAAGACCGATTACCGAATGCTGGCGGCGGGATTATAAAATTTTTAAAAAAGTTTCTAAAAAAGAAACCTAAAGAAGACGTTATCAAACCTTTTGTATTTCCTGAAACAGGCCCTCATTCTGATTTTTTTAAAAAAGTACTTGACGATATGCTTAAGTCAGAATCACGTTTAAAAGATTTTGATCCTCCTAAAGACAGAAAACCGCATGCTGGTGGCGGCCTTGCCTATATGCTCGGTGAACCGAACACGCGAACGGAGGCGCTTCAAGAATTTGGAGTGGTCACTGATCCGTGGGGCATGTACACTGATCCCTCACTCTATGCTCAAGGCGAGCGTAGCAGCGGCGTTCCCGGTCGAGCGGAGTATAAAGAAGGCGGCGTTGGCCACGGTCCGTGGACCATGAATCAGGGAGCACGAACCCCGGAACAACCCGAACAAAATTTAGACACGCCCCAACCTCAAGTGATGGGCACACCCGACCCGTTAAAAATGCCACAAGGCATTCCAAGCGCGGCGCCAAAAAGTATGGACCCAAGGTACATGCAACAACAGATGATGCGACAAGCGATGATGGGTCAACAACCGAGAATGGGTCAACAACCGAGAATGGGTTATGCTGGTGGAGGTATGGGCAGACGAGCCTTTTTAAAAATGATGGCGGGCGTAGCCGCTTTTCCATTTTTAGGAAGAGGAGCTAAGGAAGTAGTCAAAGAAGCTCCTACCGCTATTAAAGCAGCTGAAACCGTTATCGAAAGAGGAGCTGATGGAATTCCTAAATACGCCTTCGATTTGATCGAAGTCGTAAAAGCTAAAGGGACTAAAGAGATTATAGAAGGATTTGCAAGAAATACTCCAGTGCAGAAGAAATATACTTACAAAGGGGTAGAAGTGATCGAAGATGGAACCGGTGGTACGAGCGTTAGAAAAGAACATACGGGTCCAGCGCATTGGGTTGATGAAGCAGGTGAGGGTCAGGCAGACGAAGGAATTACTAGAGAAGTTGGATTTGAGATTAAAGAAGGGGGTTACGAGCAAATCGGAAATCCTCAATTTGACGATGCAGCAAAATCTGTAAAGCTGGATGATGAATATTTTGAAGCAACCGTGCGTCCCGATAGTGAAGGAAAACTAAAAGATGTTGAAGAAGGTATTGATGAATTGGATCACTTAGATCTTAAAAAAATTGCCGATGAAGCTAAGACTCTTCCCATTCGTACTAAAAAAGCAGGAGGCGGTCCGGTTGATACTCAACAATTAATTCAAATGTATATGGAAGAAGGATTGAGTTATGAAGAAGCGGTGCAAGCGGCACAAGCGGCTTCTAATTTAGATATGAATTTATTAAAAAGAGCTTCAGGTGGTTTAGCCCACATGTTGGGAGAATAATGAAAGTAGCACATTGGAAAATGGCTCAAGACTGGATTAATCATCCAGAACCTAAAAATTCAAGAGGCGTTTGGGATGACTTAGTTAAAGTCGCTAATGCCGAATGGAGAAATAAAGAACGTGCTCTCATGGCCGTTGCAGATAGTAAACCCTATGCGGGTGTTCCAGAAGAATGGGATGATTTAACTCCTAGAGAAGAACAATATTATCAACAAGGTCCTTTTAGCACGGATGAAGTTTTTTTAGGATCTAAAGGCGGTGTTCCACAACTCGTGCAACCTGGACCAGGGAGACCGGGGTATAAGGGAGAAGCTTTGACCGAACGACCTTTTGATGTAACCAAAATTAATCTGAGCGAATATGAAAAAAAATTAATCAGAGATGAATTCCCTGAACTTGAATTTAAATTTAATAAAAAACAACCGATTGGAATTAAAGCCTATAAGAATCATATGAATTACAAACGAGTTAAGGATTTTATACAACGAGATTTTAAAACAACCGTGGCTTTTGAACCTTTATCTTTGGGTGCTCAAAGAGAAGTCATGAGAGAATTTACCTTACCTAAAGGGATGAAATGGAATTTTGAGAAATACAGATATGGAATTTCTGATGGAAGAGCAAAAGGCGAGGGAAAATATGGAGGTCCTCAAAGAGTTCATGAAGGAACTGTTCATAAAGGTAGCAGATCTCTTGTGAGAAAAATAGCAAACTTTGTAAGTGATCCGACTAAAAGTGAAACTAGATACTGGGGAAGGAAGAATACTCCTGGTGGGTTTATGCTTAGTTCTGTTGACCGAGCCGTTCTTCAAGGAAATAAGAATTATAAACTTAAAATAAAAGATGGAAGAGTCATTGGATTTGTAGATAAGACTGTTTTAGACAAGAACGGAAACCCTATAGAATTCCTTTATAAAGGCCATGGTGAAGAAAGATTAAAACCAGGTCAAAAATTAATTACGTCACATCCTCAATTTAAGAAAATAGAAAAATTTTATGATGTAGCATTTGAGGCTACAAAATCTTTGGATGATACCTCCCGTGTATTTCAAAAATTATTCGAAGGAAAAGGTTTTAATACGGCTAACATTAGATTTACGGATTTAGTTCGTTTTCTTGGAGATGAAACAACTAAAGGAGCTGTAGAAAATGCTATATCAAAACACCATAAAAAAGGTGTTGGGACTTCTCCTCTGAAGGATTTACAAATTGTAACTCAAGTTAATAATCAATTTGCAGATGATATGGCTAAAAAAATTAGATTAGGGAAACTGACGGTTGAAGATTTGGAAGCTATAAATAAACGAGGAGTGAGATTTCAGGTTGATGGTAAATGGTATGGAAAGGATACAGGGAGTACTCCTAAAGAACAATATAAAAAAGTTGTTAGTGAAACTATTGGTGACGTAAAAAAATGGAAACCTGAAAAATTTAAACAATTTAAAATTCATGTAGATAAACAGCTACCTAAAATCATAAAAGCTTATCAGGCCAATGGAATTGGGAATAACTGTAAATTGAAAAAAGGTAAAGCCGAAGGCGGAAGAATTGGTTTTGATGATGGAGGTTTTAATAATTGCATGAGTAATGCTATTCAAGAACATAATAATAAATTACAAAGTGATAATCTTGCTGTTCGAAATGAGGCAAGAGCTAAACAGTTTAAAATTAATCAAACTAAAGGTTTAAAGAATATACTTGGTGTTGGAAGAAGAGGACTGCAAGGCGTAGCTGGTTTTATTGGTGGCTGGGGTGGAGCAGCTATAGAAGCGGTTGCCGAAGGAGCTTTTTATGAACATGCTAGAAGACAAGGATATAATCACAAACAAGCTATGGCTGAAACATTTCTTCCAAAAGTTTTTGACAAAAATAGAGAAACAGGAGTTTGGGAAGGTGCGGAAAATTTATTAGCAGATGAGTTAGTAGGGAAACGAGATGAAGAAGGGTATTTAAAAAGTGCTACTCCTCATCAAGAGACGTGGTTTAATGTTCCTGCTGCTGAATATCAAGATAATTTAAAAGCTCTAGAAAATATTCAAGGAGAAATTGGTAATATTCAAATGGAATTAAATGCAATGAAAGCAAACCCGGGTTATGTAACGCCTGAACAACTTTCAGCTAAAGAACAGGAATTAGAAGCAGCGCTTACACAAGGTGAATCCATAGCTAATACACTTAAAGTTGGAACTCCTGAACAAGAAGCATATGTCAGAGCTGAAGAAAAACAAAAAGCTTTACAAGATGAAAGAGCTCAAAAACATTGGGGAGATACTCGAGCTTATAAAAAAGGTAAAGAACGACAATGGCAAGAAGAATTTTTAGATTACAGAGGAGCCGATAGGAAATATAGAAAAGACCAGCCCTTTGCTTTTAAAGATCAAGCGATAGAGAGTTCTATTGTAGATTTAGGAAGTGGTGAGAGAATTAATTGGGATGCCTATAAAAATTATGGCTGGGATAAACCAGAACAAAAATGGAAAGACCTTTATGATATGGGTGGATGGGATTTAATGGATAGAATTGGAATTGCTGGAGGAGTCTCTAAAATGTCTCAAGGTGGCAGAGTCTCGTACCTAGATGGTGGAATAGTGAGTTTATTAAAGAAAAAATGAAAAACCCAATATTAGTTAAAAATATGCAGCATGTTAAGTGGAAGGAGATTCCTCCTTTAAGAGGACCCAATCCACAAGGCTTGCGAAAAGAAGTAAAACAAGATACAAAGAAACCGGAGAAGTTAAATGGCAGACAATCGAATAGATAAAGCTCTCCCGAATATCATACCTGAGGAAACTCTTCCTAAAGAAGAGTTAGTCGAAGAAGTTGATGTTGCGGAAGAATTAGGAAAAAAACCAATTGAAATAACCGACGAAGAAGATGGTGGTGCAACTGTTGATTTTGATCCTAGCAAAGTAAATATTCCACTTGAAGGTGGAGATCATTTCGGAAATTTAGCAGATATTTTACCTAGAGAAATTTTAGATCCTATTGGGCTAAAATTAGCTGGAGATTATTTGGATTATAAAATGTCCAGAAAAGATTGGGAACAAGCTTATATTACTGGTATAGACCTTTTAGGATTTAAATATGTTCAAAGAACAGAACCATTTCAGGGAGCAAGTGGTGCAACTCACCCAGTACTTGCAGAAGCGGTTACGCAGTTTCAAGCGCAAGCTTATAAAGAGTTATTGCCAGCTGATGGACCGGTAAGAACCCAAATTATTGGGGCATCCAACCCTCAAAGACAATTACAATCTGAACGAGTTAAAGACTTTATGAATTATCAAATTCTAGATGTCATGAAAGAATATGAACCAGAATTTGATTCTATGTTATTTCATTTACCTTTAGCAGGATCTACTTTCAAAAAAGTTTACTATGATGAACTCTTAGGTCGAGCTGTATCAAAATTTATTCCTGCTGATGATTTAGTTGTTCCTTATACTGCTAATTCATTAGAAGATGCAGAAGCGATTGTTCATATCGTTAAAATGTCCGAAAATGATTTAAGAAAACAACAAGTGATTGGTTTTTATTCTGATATTGAACTTGCTCCTCCTTCCTATCCACCAGATGACAGATTAAAAGATGCTGAACGTAAATTAGAAGGAACACAAAAAACAACAAGAGAGCAAAACATGTATACTCTTCTCGAGTGTCATGTAAATTTAGATTTAGAAGGATTTGAAGATTTACATCCTGAAACGGGTGAACCGACAGGAGTAAAATTACCGTATATCGTAACCATCGAGCACGGTAGTCAAAAAGTTCTTTCGATAAGAAGGAACTTTGCGCCCAATGATCCATTGAAGAAGAAAATCCAATATTTTGTCCACTTCAAATTTCTGCCAGGACTAGGATTTTACGGATTTGGACTCATTCACATGATTGGCGGTTTGAGCAGAACTGCAACGGCTGCTCTCCGCCAATTATTAGATGCAGGGACATTATCCAATTTGCCTGCTGGATTTAAACAAAGAGGTGTGCGTGTCAGAGATGATGCACAACCTATTCAGCCAGGGGAATGGAGAGATGTGGATGCACCGGGTGGAAATTTAAAAGATTCATTTTTTAATTTACCTTACAAAGAACCATCACAAACATTATTACAACTCATGGGTATTGTGGTTGCTGCAGGTCAAAGATTTGCTGCGATTGCTGATATGCAAGTGGGTGAAGGAAATCAAACTGCAGCGGTAGGTACAACTATTGCTCTTCTTGAAAGAGGCTCAAGAGTTATGTCTGCAATTCATAAAAGACTTTATTCTTCGATGAAGGAAGAATTTAAATTACTAGCTAAAGTATTTGCAACCTTCTTACCTCCAGATTATCCATATGATGTTGTTGGAGCAGCTAAAAATGTTAAACAACAAGATTTTGATGACAGAATAGATGTTTTACCTGTTGCGGATCCAAATATCTTTTCTATGTCTCAACGAATTACAATGGCACAAACAGAATTACAACTTGCGATGTCGAATCCTCAAATGCATAATTTATATGTAGCGTATCGTAAGATGTATGAAGCAATCGGGGTCAAAAATATTGATCAGGTATTACCTCCACCGCCGCCTCCTCTCCCAAAGGATCCGGCTTTGGAAAATATAGATGCTTTGGCTCAAAAGCCTTTTCAAGCATTTCCTGGTCAAGACCACCGAGCGCATATCACATCGCATTTAAATTTTATGGCAACTAACATGGTGAGAAATAATCCACCTGTTATGGCTGCTTTACAAAAAAATTGTCTTGAACATATTTCATTAATGGCTCAAGAACAGATTCAATTAGAATTTAGTGAAGAAATGGCTGTGTTACCGCAATTACAACAACAAGCTACTATGAATCCACAAGCTCAAATGCAGTTTCAACAGATTTCCCAGAAGATTGAAGCAAGAAAAGCTATTTTAATCGCTGAAATGACTGAAGAATTCATGAAGGAAGAGAAGAGAATTACATCTCAATTTGATCATGACCCTCTATTGAAGTTAAAATCAAGAGAAGTAGACTTGAAAGCAATGGAAAATCAACGTAAAGAAGAAGAAACTAAGGCAAGAATTAATCTTGATAAGGCTAAATTAGTCCAAAACAGAGAAATTACGGATGATAAGCTTGAACAGAACGAAGATTTAGCTCAATTAAGAGCTGATACGGCGATTGCGAAGTCAATCATGTCCGCTGAAACTAAACTAACATCTGATCGTATGAAAGCGAAAGATGTAAAGACCTTGAAAGGTCCGAAAAGGTAGTCTATAACAAGGAGAAAAATATGACTAAAAATGTACAACAGAAACCTGCTACTATTACTCGTAAAGGAAAAGTTCCTTTGTCGACGACAAAAAACGTAGTGAATCCTGCTGAGCAAGAAAATTTGGAAATGGATCCAAAAGGTCTTTCAAGCTTTAGAGGAAAAGGCGTATATATCGGAAAAGGATATACCGTCGACGTTAAAGGTACAGGCAAAGCACGTAAACAAAAAGCAACTTGGTACTAATATGGCTTGGTTCAGTTTAGCAAAGATCGCTTTGCAAGCTGGCGGAAAAATTTATGCTAACCGCCAGAAGACAAAGATGGCTATGTCTGATGCACAGCTTATGCATGCAGAACGCATGGCTCGAGGTGAAGAAACTTACCAGGGAAAACTTTTAGAAGCTCGGCAAAACGACTACAAGGACGAGATCGTACTTGCGATACTTACGCTCCCCATCCTGGTGCTCGCTTGGTCGGTGTGGACAGAGGATCCGGCGGCTATGCAGAAGATAGAAATCTTTTTTGAGTACTTTTCAAATCTGCCAAAATGGTTCACAAATTTATGGATTCTCGTCGTAGCGAGCGTATTTGGTATTAAGGGTACTCAGATCTTCCGTAATGGAGGGAAGAAATAGTATTGCTTTTTAAATAGAATTGTATTAACAATCAAACAAGGAGAAACACATGAGAAACGATTTCGGAACAAGACCTTATAAATCCAGATTCGGTGGTAAAGCTGCTATGAAAAAAGGTGGCAAAGCTAAAAAACAAGGCTACAAAGCTAGAGAAGATGAATCTCTAGGAATGCGTACTGGAAAAGAATCCACTAAGAAACAATCTATGAAAGCTCGTAGAGATGAGTCTTATGGAAAATGGGGTAAACGTCCAAACCAAAAAATTAATAAATAAGGATAATTATGGGTATCTTTGGAATAGCAAAAAGAGGTTTTGGTAAAGCTCTCAGAGCTCACCGTATTAAACATGGTAAACGAGGAAAAACGATTACAGGTGTTAAACCTTTGTCCGGTAAAATACCTAGTTATGTTCACGGCTCTGCAAAAGAAAGAGCTCGACAGGTTAGAACTCATTTCCATGTTAAACGTATTGATAAAGTTGCTAAAGCTGAAAAACAAATTAAAGAAGGTAAGAAAACATTAAAAGACATGGAGGCTACTAAGCAAGCTAAAGAATTTAAAGATTACAGAGGTAAAGGAACTGGTAGATATCATGCTAGATAGGAATAGAAAATAATGGGTGATATTTCAATAAAAGGTAGAAGTCCGATTTTAAGACAAGGCTATGCTGTAGGCGGTGCTGTTAAAGGCGGAATTAAAGCTGGAAAAAGATTTTTAGATTTTATTAAAACAGGAAAACATGTCGATAAAAAAGGAGTTAAAACTAATGTTCCTAAAGCGGCAGAACGTTTAACAGGAAAACCTCATGTGGATAGAGTTAAAAAAGCTGTAGGCGGAAGGCTGCCTCCTAAAGACTGGAAGGACTATAAACCTCGTGAATGGCCGAGATCACCAGAAAAAAGTTTGATAGAACAAGCTGGAGGAAGCGAAAAAGGTAAACCTCATTCTACAAAAGAAGGAAGAATAGCTTCAGGAACACGTAGAATAAGAAGACTACTTGCAGGAAAAGGAAGACCTAAAGCTGGCCCGCAAGCTCCATCAAGACCATTACCTAAATGGAAGAATATGCCATGGAACCCAAAAGAAAAACCTAAATGGAAGAATATGCCACGGAACCCAAATGAAAAACCTAAATGGCAAGCTATGGAAATGAAAAAAGGTGGTAAAGCAGATAAGAAATGGATTCAAAAAGCAACAGCTTCAATTAAAAAAAGAGGAACTAAAGGAAAATGTACACCAATCACTAAGCCAGGATGTACAGGTAGAGCTAAAGCTTTAGCTAAAACTTTTAAAAAAATGGCTAAGAAAAGGAAGGCAGCATAATGGCAAACACTAGAAGAGAAAATAGACTAGAAGAATTGGGTCGAGTAGATGCAGAAAAAGCATATACGAGCAAAGGCAAAAGAAATTTAAGAGAAGAAAAACATAGAATTCGTAAAGAACTTAAAAAAGGTGGTAGAGCTAAACCATGGGGTCATGGACCTAAACCAGGAAGTCTTGAATTTTTTCAACATCATACACAAAGCCCTAAGAGAAAAGGTAAAGCTAAAGGTGGTCGCGTTAAATCTATGGGTAAAGCTACTAGAGGCGGAGGAGCAGCAGTAAAATAATGGCTAAGAAAAAAACAAAGAAAAAAAACAAAAAGAAGAAAAAAGCTAAAACTAAAAAACGTAAAAAGTAATGGCTACAAGAATTAAATCAAAATTCAAAACCGGTAAAAACGGTTGGAATGCTAAACTAACGAAACCTGCGGGTGTATCTCAAGGCTATGATGGAAGTTATGTTTCAGGCAGTTTAGGAGGAGTTAAAGTAGGAAATAATAGTTTAAAGAAGTATTACGGTAAACAGTTTATACCGCCAAAAATTGAAAGTTAATGGATTTAGAAAATATAATTTATAAGCTTCGTCGGGCTTTAGATCGACGCATACAACAGTTAGCAATCTCGGTTTCGTCCGGTGGGGTTGACAACATGAATACATATAAGTATATAACTGGACAAATAAACGCACTGGAATCAGTGAAACAGGAAATCTCTAACCTGCTAGATGAGAAGGAGCCAAATGACAGAAAAAAACCAAACATCGTTGAAATCCCAAAAGGAAACTCAACAACAAAACCAAAAATCTGAACCTAAATACGCTTTAGAACAAAAATACAAAGAACAAAAAGAATTATTACCTAAGCCTACTGGCTGGAGAATCATTGTTTTACCTTTCAAAATGGGAGATAAAACTAAAGGGGGCGTGGTCCTTGCTGAAAGTACCATTGAACGTCAACAAGTGGCGTCTCAATGTGGATTAGTATTAGCAATGGGTCCACAATGTTATAAGGATAAAGAGAGATATCCGACTGGCCCGTGGTGCAAGGTTAATGATTGGGTGGTCTTTGCTCGTTATGCAGGATCACGTATTAATATTGAGGGTGGGGAGATTCGTCTTCTTAATGATGACGAAATTTTAGCAACCGTGCAGAATCCAGAGGATATACTGCATGCATTTTAACATAGGAGGAAACTATGCCAACTGAACCAAAAAGTGATGAAAAGTTTAAAGAATCACTAGAACCAGTAAAGACTGTTGATATCGATACGTCTGGTCCGGGCGCCGAGGTAAAAGTGCCTGAGGAAAAAGACGAGTCCATCGTAGATACGAAGGAAAAAGAACCAACAGTTACGTTAACAGAGGAGAAAGAAACACAACCCACGGAACAAGAACCAGAAACCATTAAAGAAATAAAAAAGGAACAGAAACAAGAAGATTCCAAACTAGAGGAATATAGTAAAGGAGTACAAAATCGTATTTCTAAACTAACTCGAAAAATGCGTGAAGCAGAAAGACAAAGGGATTCTGCTACAGAATACGCAAGAGCTTTGGAAAATCAAAGACAACTTGATCAGAGGAAGTTTACAAAACTAGACTCTGATTATTGGAAGAGATTTGAAACTAATGTAAAAACCGGCATGGATGCGGCGCAACGAGAATTGGCCGCAGCTATTCAAGCTGGCGATGCAGAAGCTCAAGTTCAAGCCAACAAGAGAATTGCAACATTAGCGTTTGAGAATGCGCGAATGGAGCAACGTAAAGAAGAAGGTGCAGAAGACGTCAAACTATCTGACGGTGGTAAATTACCAACACAGACTCCAAGAGAATTACCTTCTCAAGCCAGTGATCCTAAAGCGGAATCATGGGCAGCAAAGAATGATTGGTTCGGTCAAGACCGTGCTATGACGTTCACTGCTTTTGAAATCCATAAGGATTTGGTTGAAAAGGAAGGGTATGACCCTAAATCTGACGAGTACTATGTGGAAGTTGATAAACGAATAAGAGTTGACTTTCCACATAAATTTGGTAAGACTGAGAATATACAAACGACCAAACCCGTTCAGTCGGTGGCTTCAGTAAATAGAAGCGTAAAACCTGGTCGCAAAACTGTGAAACTCACGCCTTCACAAGTCGCTATTGCGAAAAAATTAGGTGTGCCACTCGAAGACTACGCAAAACAATTAAGACAACTCACGAAGGAGGTATAGCGTATGAAAAAAGATGAACAAAAAACTTCTCGTGCGAGCCAAACACGGTCAAAGACTGAAAGACCAAAAGTGTGGGTTCCTCCATCTTCTCTAGATGCACCCCCTGCGCCTGATGGATTCAGGTACAGATGGATCAGAGCAGAATCTATGGGCTTCGAAGATTCTAAAAATATTCAAGGCAGATTAAGATCTGGTTATGAATTAGTTAGAGCCGAAGAAGTCGAGAATGCTTCTGATTACCCAGTAGTAGATACTGGAAAATACAAGGGGGTAATTGGGGTTGGTGGCCTTTTGCTTGCAAAGGTACCCGACGAGATCGCAGCAGCCAGAACAGCGTATGTTAAAAAACGTGCGGATGGAATGGATGAAGCAATTGAAAACGATCTAATGAGGGAGCAACATAAGAGTATGCCTATCAATGTTGAAAGGCAGTCTCGTGTAACCTTCGGTGGTACAAAGAAAAGCTAATTTTCTCGGGATAACAACCAATTCCCTATCATCGATTTTAATTAACCGTCTCTAGAAATAGAGACAAAGGAGAACAATTATGGCTAATGCTTCGACTACTGGTTTTGGCTTTGTACCTGTGATGACGATTGGTAATACACCAGCGACATCTGGGGACTCAAAGTACAAAATCAAAAGCGGCTTAGGTATTGCGATTTGTCAAAATGACCCAGTTTCTCTTCAGAATTCTTCTGGAGATGAAGGGTATGTACAAGACGCATCTCCTGCTACAGCTGACGATGGATCGACTGGCGGCGCATCTTATGATGTTGACGCTTCACCGGTTGCATCACCAGCACTAATTGGAGTTTTTAATGGCGCATTTTATGTTGCGAACACTACAAACAAACCAACTTGGGCAAACACTGTAGCAGCGAGTACATCTTTTGCTGCTAATCCAAACACGGATGCAAATAGTACTGACGGTTTTGCTTTTGTTAACGACAACCCTTTCCAAGAATATCTTTGTAAAGCGGATGCCGCAGTAACAATCGCAATGACTGGTCGGAGAATGAACTGTAATAACAATACATTGGCAAACGCAAAATCTGGTCAATCTGTAGTAACTTTGGACATTCAAACTGACAATGATGGTAGAATGTTTAGATTGCTTAGATCGGCTGAAGATCCTGAAAACAACGATGTTTCAGCAGTCGGTTGCAATGTTATTGTAGCGCTATCAGCGCGTGCTAACTTGTTCAATAGCTAATAGGAGTATTTAAAACATGGCAATATCACGATCACAGCTAGTTAAAGAACTAGAACCAGGTTTGAATGCACTATTCGGCCTGGAATACAAGCGTTATGAAAATCAGCATGCTGAGATTTATAACATCGAGTCTTCTGACAGAGCTTTCGAAGAGGAAGTAATGTTATCAGGATTCGGAAACGCACAAGTTAAACCTGAAGGTCAAGGAATTTCTTTCGACCAAGCTCAGGAAACTTTTACAGCTCGTTACACTCATGAAACAATGGCTCTAGCTTTCGCTATCACAGAAGAAGCTATCGAAGACAACCTCTACGATAGACTAGCTTCTAGATACACAAAAGCTCTTGCTCGTTCCATGGCGAACGCTAAACAGGTGAAAGCTGTCAACCCTCTAATCAACGGTCTACCAACGACTGATGGTTACGATTCAGGTGACGGTGTTTCATTATTTAGTACATCGCATCCAACTTTGAATGGTGTCACATCGAATACTCTCGACACACAAGCTGACTTAAATGAAACTTCATTAGAACAATCTCTAATTGATATTGGAGAAATGACTGATGAGCGTGGACTTTTAATCGCAGCTAAAGGTGTGAAGATGATTATTCCACCTGAAAACCAATTCAATGCAGAGAGATTAACTAAATCTCAAGGTAGAACTGGTACAGCTGATAATGATATCAATGCAGTTAACTCAATGGGTATGATTCCTCAAGGATATAGAGTGAACAATTACCTAACTGACGCTGACTCTTGGTACATCATCACTGATGTTCCTAACGGCATGAAAATGTTTGTTAGAGCACCACTATCCACTGCTATGGAAGGTGATTTCGACACTGGAAATGTTAGATATAAAGCTAGAGAAAGATACTCATTTGGAGTATCCGACCCTAGAGGTATATTTGGCGTAGAAGGTACGTAATCTACAAAATAAGAAATGAGGCGGAACACAATTTCGCCTCATTTCGACTATAAAGTAAGAAATTAGACTTATGAAAAACTTCAGAGTACAAATACGATACCATGGTTATTATGCCGACTTTAAAGTCGATGCTGATGATAATCCTCAAAGTATCGAAAACTCAATCCTTGACAAACTAGGAAAAAATGAGGTAAAGTTTGAATCTGATGGATTTACCAATAAAAAAGGTAAATGGATAACCTATGAGGAGGTTATAAATGATCGAGGACCTATACAAACAAAAGAAGTCCTTGGAGTTAAGTTGGGAGCAGGAGCATCTTAAAGAGGGTAGATATACTCTTGAAATGACGAGAATTGATCATGCGATTAAAGAGATCATTACTCAGATCAAAATAGAAGAAGCTCGTTTAGAAGATCTTAAAATTAAGATTTCTGCTTCAAGGCCTGAAGTGTCAGTAGCCACTTAGATAAAAGCTACATATTCGAAATTCATTTCCGACTACAGTATCGCTTGCACTATGCGTAAATCTACGCTATATCTAAATCACTATACAATTATTTAACGAATGTAGACGAGTATAGTCGACGGCCTAGAGACTACATTCACTAACTAGGAGGATTATAATCATGGCAACAACATTGTTTAGAGGTCCTGTTTTACAAGGTAAGTGGAATAGAGGCGGAGATAGTGGATACAATCTTGAAGAAAAGACATCTAACTATACTGTCGTTATTTCTGACGATTCAGGAAAAACCTTTACTTCAAAAACTGAAGATGTAGTTTTTACTTTACCAGGAATTGCGGTAGGTAATGTATTTACATTTGTTAATACTGCTGCAGATGGAACTAATAATTTAACAATTAGTCCAAATTCAAGTGATGGTATTACTTACAAAGGATCATCTACAGACAACAAAGATTTGATCAATACAAAAAGCACATCTAAAGTTGGAGACTTTGTTACGCTTCAAGCTATGAATGGAGATGTTACTGCATGGCAAGTAACTGCTGTTCAAGGTGTTTGGGCTAAGGAGTCTTAATAGATAACATTTGTGAGCTCCTTCGGGAGCTCGCAAGAAAAGGAAAATATGAGTACATATCCAGTAGATATAAAAACATATAATATTACTTCAGCTGATACACATACTGTGTTCAATGGTCCTGCAAGAATTTTAGGATGTACCTTTACTGTTCCTACAAATGTAGCGGCAGGAACAATAACTTTTAAGGATGATTCATCATCAGTCTGGGTGGTTGATACACCGGCTACAAATACAACAGATCATAAAACACCTGTTTTTGGATCTGTAAATCTTCCAGGGACTGGAATCAGAGTTGATACTAGCTTAAAAGTAACGAACGCAGCAGTAACGCATGTAACCGTATTTTACGGTTAGGAGGTTAAATGGCGAATACCACTTCTGGGACAGCTACGTTTGATAAAACGTATGCGATAGATGATATTATAACTGATGCCTATGAGCGAATTGGCTTAGTAGGTAGTTCAGGAAATCAAATAAAATCGGCGCGTAGATCATTAAATATTTTATTTCAAGAATGGGGCAATAGAGGTATTCACTATTGGGAAGTAGGAGATACCAATGTTGATCTTGCAGAAGGTCAAGCAGAATATATTTTTTATAGAGCGACAGGGGATGGAACTAGCGCAACCACAGTAGGAGGCACAACAGGTGCTTCAACATATGGATTATCTGATATCACTCAGTGTGCATACAGAACGAACAAAGGAACCACTAGTCAGGCCGATACGACAATGACTAAAATTGATCGATCTGATTATGCTGGAACTTCAAACAAATTAACTAAATCAACTCCATCTCAGTTTTGGGTACAAAGATTTATTGATAAAGTTACATTAACAATTTACCCAACACCAAATTCAACAGCAGCAAGTAATTTCTTGCATATTTATTTTACAAAAAGAATTCAAGATGCAGGGGTATTTACAAATGCTACTGATGTTCCATACAGATTTGTACCTTGTATGACAGCCGGTTTAGCTTTTTATTTAAGTCAAAAATTTGCTCCTCAAAGAACTCAAGAATTAAAATTATTATATGAGGATGAATTAGCAAGAGCTTTAGCAGAGGATGGATCAGCGTCTAGTGCATATATTACACCTAAGACATACTATCCAGCATATACATAATGGGAGTTTTTTCTAAAGGTAAATATTCCTTGATGATTTCTGATCGTTCTGGACTAGCTTTTCCTTATAGGGAAATGGTTAGAGAATGGACTGGTATGTGGGTTCATTTTTCAGAATATGAAGCTAAACAACCCCAATTATTTCCTATACCTAAAGGAGCGGATCCTCAAGCTTTAGAACATCCAAGAGCAGCAAGAACAGAGTTTTATACGCCTACAATTTTACCAAATAATCCTTTTGCAACAACGGTTGGAACTACAGTGACTGTTACGCAAGATGATCATGGTAGATCAACTGGAGATGCGGTAAGGTTTAGAAACATAACTCAACCAACAGGAGATGTAACAACTGCAAAGTTTTTAATGGAAACAACATTAGCCGCTGACATTACAGATAGTGCCACATCTTTAACTTTAACAGATGCATCCGCTTTTCCTACTTCAGGATATATTGTAATTGATGAAGCCAATGATGATAATGAAACAATTCAGTACACTGGAAAATCTTCTAACACTTTAACTGGTTTAACGAGAGGAACATCGGCTCCTACATATGAGTTATCACCTTTAACAACCACAGCATCTGCTCATTCAGCTGGTGCAAAAGTAGCTGGATCTTTTTCAATAACTAAGGTAAATGATAATAGCTATACCTTTCCATTAGTAACAGCGGCAACGGTAGCAGCAACAGGAGGAGGATTTGAAGGGTTTGCAGGACCCGTCAATACTAGAGCATAATGTCAGGAATAAGCGCAGTAACATTAAAAACAATGATTAAGAACTATACGGAAGTGGACGATACAGTTCTAACAGATGCTATTTTAGAAAATATTATTTTAAATGCACAACAAAGAATTATGTACGATGTGCCGATTGATGCAGATCGTAAACAACAAAGTGCATCTTTAATTGTAGGACAACAGACATACAACTGTCCTGCAGGATGTTTATTTATTCGTGGAATCCAAGTTTATACCGCAACGGATGGGACTATAACGGGAGATAATACATGGCTCTTAAAAAGAGATCAGACATTCTTAAATGAATATAAACCCGATAACACTTCTAAAGGCACTCCTAAATACTATGCCATGTTCGGAGGAGCAACAGGCCTTTCAGATACGACTTCAGGTAAATTTATGATAGCTCCTACACCAGATGCGACCTATGCTTTTCAGATTCATTTTAATATAGTACAGTCAATATTAGAGGGATCGGGTACTAATTTTATCAGTTTAAACTTCCCTCAAGGGCTTTTATACTGTTGTTTAGCCGAAACTTATGGCTTCTTAAAAGGTCCAACAGACATGTTGACACTTTACGAAAACAAGTATAAACAGGAAATAGAGAAATTTGCAGCAATGCAAATAGGACGTAGACGAAGAGATGATTATACGGATGGAACAGTTCGTATACCAATCGAGTCTCCGCCTCAATAATTAAGGAGTAAATTATGGCTATAACATCTGCAGTTTGTACATCGTTCAAAGTAGAACTTTTGAAAGGCGAACACAATTTCACAGCTTCTACTGGTGATACATTTAAAATTGCACTGTACACAAGTTCTGCAACTCTTGGAGCAGGAACCACTGACTATGCCACAGGAAATGAAATTACAAATACTTCTGGAACAGCTTACACGGCTGGAGGAAAAGCTCTAACGAGTGTGACTCCAACGTCAAGCGGAACTACGGCGTATTGTGATTTTTCTGATGTATCATGGACAAGTGCTTCATTTACTGCCAATGGGTGTTTAATTTACAACACGACAACCGGCACAGGAACAGGAACAACTGATGCTGTTTGTGCAATTGCCTTTGGTGGAGATAAAACAGTTTCAAGTGGAACTTTCACAGTACAATTCCCAACAGCTGACGCTTCGGACGCTATACTAAGAATAGCATAAGGAGGAATTCCTTATGGCTGCCAACTCTTGGAATAGGTCGGGGACAACCTGGGGACAAGGTCTTTGGGGTAAACAAGATGATATGAATGCTGCACTTACCGGTGTAGCGGCAACAACTTCTATTGGAAGTGTTTCAGGATTTTCAAATCAAGGATGGGGTAGATCGACATGGGGCAATGAACCATGGGGCGATAATTATAATCCATCAATAAATGTAACTGGATTCGGTCTGACAGCATCCTTAGGGACTGCTGTTGGTAATACTAATGTAGGTTGGGGTTCTGATAAATGGGGCGAAGGTGTCTGGGGTACAGACACTTTAACAGTTTCACTAACTGGAGTTTCAGCTAGCGCATTATCCGGTCCAAATACCTGGGGTGAAAATTACTGGGGTCATGGGGCATGGGAAACTTTTACTATTGATTATGGAATCTCTGAATCTTTAACAGGAGTTTCAGCAACTGTTTCTTTAGGTACGGTTACTGAAACTAGATCCAGTACTCAAACTCCGACCGGAGTTAGTTCAACAGTTTCATTAGGTTCATTATCTTTAAATAATGGCGCAGACCATGTTCAAGGATTAGGTGGACAGGCAGCAACTGCTTCAGTTGGTTCATTAGGATTTGCATGGATTGATTTCCCTAGTGGAGTTTCAGCGACAGTATCTGTGGGCGACCTTACAGTTACAAGTGTAGAATTAATTGATGTTACGGGAGTTTCTGCGACTGCTAGTGTAGGATCTATTACCCCTGAAGCCATGAGTATTGGCTTGACAGGACTATCTTCAACAGCTAGTGTGGGCTCAATTAGTCCAACTGATATGCAGATGGGACTAACAGGTGTGTCAGCAACTGCTTCTGTAGCTGATTTAACGACTGCTAGTGGAGGCGGAATTTTTGGTTATGCGGATATTGACACAGGATCAAATGTGACGTATACAGACGTAACGGCACCATAGGAGAAAAAATAAATGGCTTCGAGTTATAATAATTTAGGAATAGAACTTCAGGCAACTGGCGAAAATGCCGGTACATGGGGAACGAAAACTAATACAAATTTAGATTTAATTGCAGAAACATGGGGTTATATCGCTATTGATGTAGCATCAGGAGATGTCACACTTGCTATGTCAAGTGGATCAAGCTCTAACGCAAGAAATTATATTTTAGAATTTACAGGAACTTTAGCAGGAAACAGAGTTGTTAATGTTCCAGCACAAGCAGGTTCACCAGCAGCTAATATCGAAAAAGGTTATTTAGTTGTTGATAAAACAAACAGAAGTGGATCTAATTATTCATTAACTTTTAAAGTTACTTCACAAACAGGAGTGGTTTTAAGAGCTCTTCCTCAAAACAAATCAAGCGCACCAGTAACAACTTTCTGTTATCACAATGGAACAGATATAATTGATGCATCAAAAGATGTCGCAATTAGTTATACTGATGGGCAATATATCGCAGATAGTAATGGTAATGAGTTAGTAGCCTTTGGTGTTACAAGTTCTGCGGTCAATGAAGTTAAAATAACAAATGCTGCAACAGGGACTGCAGGTCCTATTATTGCTGCACAGGGAGAAACAAACGTTGACTTAAGATTAGCACCAGCAGGTTCAGGAGAAATCGCTATTGGAACAGCAGCTGCTAATGCAACATTAACCACTCGTGGCGCTTATGATTTAATTTTAGATACAAATTCAGGAACAAACTCTGGAACGATTACAATTACAGATGGTGCTGATGGAAATATTAATCTTGCACCAAATGGAACTGGTGCTGTTCAAGCCGGTGGAACCGCAGTTAAAGTAGCTGGTAAGGAAACTATTTGGGTTCCTGCTATGTCTATGTATCCAGCAACAACTAATGGTTGTGCTGATTTAGATCAAACAGAATTAACCGCTCAAAGACCGGAAGTAAAAGCTTTAGCATTTGATGCATCTTCTGATGAGTATGCACAATTTGCGGTTGCTTTTCCAAAATCATGGAATGAAGGAACAGTAACTTTTGAAAGTTTTTGGTCTGTTGCAGGAACTAATACAGGAACAGTACAATTTGCGGTGCAGGGTGTTGCCGTATCTAGTGATGATACTTTAGATGTAGCTATGGGAACAGCAGTAACTAACACAGCTTTAGCTGCAAGTGGAACAGCAAACGATTTAATGAAAAATGTGGAAAGTGGCGCAATAACTATAGGAGGCTCTCCTGCTGCTGGTGATGAGTGTTTCTTTAATATATACAGAGATGTCTCTGGAGATACTCAAACTGGAGATGCCAGACTTTTAGGGATTAAACTATATTATACAACTGACGCCGCGAACGACGCATAATCAATTTAGGAGGAACGTAAATGTCATTTGGTTATCAAATTCTCGGATTCGGTGGAGGAGTAGGAATAGGCCCTTACCCATCAGCAACTGGTGGATCAATTTCAACTGTTTCTACTAATTATAAACTTCATACTTTTACAGCGGATGGACAATTTATTTGGACAGCCGGTAATGACGCAACTTACGGCAATAAAGTAGAATTTCTACTTATTGGTGGTGGTGGCGGTGGTGGATCACAATCCGGCGGAGGCGGCGGCGGAGCTGGTGGTTATTATTATAATACAGGAATTCAATTTACTTTAAACTCAGGAACTTATGCTATTGATGTAGGTGCTGGAGGTTCAGGAGGACAATATCAACCTGGTGCCGAAGGAGCCGATGGATCAGCAACAACTTTCTCTACTTTATCCGCAGCAGGCGGAGGAAAAGGAGGAAATTTTGGTCAAGCTGGTGAACAAGGTGGTTCAGGTGGTGGCGGTGGATCTCATGCTAATGGCGGAGGTCAAGGAAACGTACCATCAGTATCTCCTTCTCAAGGCAATTCGGGGGGAACTGCAGGACCAGGACCGGACCCAGCGGTAAATATTAAAGCTGGAGGTGGTGGCGGTGCTACTGGATCTGGCGGTGGTAGTTATTGGACTGGCGGAGCTGGTGGAGCAAATTCACCTATCGATGCAACTCAAAGAGCTGGCGGCGGCGGTGGAGCAGCTGCTGGACACTTACCACCAGGAGGCGCTGGCGGAGCTGGCGGCGGTGGAGAAGGTAATTATGGTTATGGAGCCAATGGCGCTGCAGGTGGAACCAATCAAGGTGCTGGCGGTGGCGGAGGCTACGGAAACTATGGTTATTCTGGAGGATCAGGTCTCGCTCTGATTTATTATAGATTTCAATAATGGCACATTTTGTAAAATTAAATGATAGCAATGAAGTTGTTAAAGTTACAGTCGTTCCAAATGACGAATGTCCTAACGATACAGAAGAAGAAGGAATTGCTTACTTAAATAAAACATTTAGTGTAACGAATGTAATTTGGAAAAAATGTTCGTATAATACACAAGAAGGAAGTCATGAATTAGGTGGTACTCCTTACAGAGGAAACTATCCTGGAGTAGGCTGGATTTATGATGATGTTAATGATATTTTTATTACACAAAAACCTCACCCTAGTTTCGTTTTAAATGTGGCAAAAGCTAAATGGGAAGCTCCTGTTACATCTCCAACTCCAGAACAATGCAAAGGAGGAGCAGAGGTGGGAAAATTGCTTTTGGACTGGGATGAAGCAAACCAACGATGGACTGCTTATGATTCCGCTAATGCTAGTGAGGGGCAAGATTTAACTGCCACTCAAAAATACGCATGGAATCCTTCTACTGAAGCTTGGGACGAAATTTGATTTAGATCAAATTGACTTAAATAAGTTAATTTGTTATAACGAAAGTATAAAGATGACAGGAATTAAATTATATGAAAACCATTACAATTGTAGGAGATAATGCATACGCTGTAGCGTCGGCTATTATTTTAAAGACTCGTTTTAGAGATTATAAAATATCTTTAATCTGTTCTCATAAATCCAAAATTACAACTGGAACTACAACAGCAGCATTTAAAGATTTTTCTGGTTTATGCGGAGTTTCACTTGTTCCAATAATGCAAGCCGGAAGATGCTCATTTAAATGGGGAACTAAATTTGAAGGATTTACTAAAAATCCTTATTTTGATTTTAGATTAGATTCTCCTTTTCAATTTGATATGGGGCAATATCTATTTATGTATGGAAAAGTTATTGGCAACAAACTACCTTTCAAAAAAATTATTCATCCCAATCTCATAAACAGTACCGTAAATAAAGGACAACACCCAGATCAATTTCATTTTGATTTTGAATTAGTTTCAAAGCATTTAAAACAACTTGCAAAAGAAAAAGATATTAAAGTTATAGAAGATACAATCACAGAGGTCATAACTGAAAAGGATCAAATTGTGGCTGTTAAAGGTAAAGGCACGTATAGTAGTGATTTTTTTATTGATGCGACTGGTGAAGCACGAGTACTAATCAAACACCTTCACCCTAAATTTCTTTCTTTGAAAGAATATTTACCGACCAATGAAATGATTTCTTTTTCAACAAAAGATCCTAAAGACTATAATTGTTATACAACAGTTAAACGAATGAAAGCGGGTTGGCTTAGAAGTTTTCCTTTATGGGGAAGTGAAGAGCATCGTTATGTTTATAATAATAAATATATTTCTTCAGAGAATGCTCACAAAGAAGCAGAGAAAGTTTTAGGTGTTAAAATTAAAAAAATAACTGTAGAAAAATTTAGTAATGGATATTTAAAAAATCCATGGATAGGGAATTGTTGTGCTATTGGAAATAGTGCTGTGTGTATAGAGCCTTTAGAAGAAACTGAATGCGGGGTTGCTATAAATCAGACATTTATATTAATGCATTATCTAACCAACTATACATCTGATGATGTAGATATTTATAATGCGAAACATTTGAGATTAGTTCATAACATAAGAGACTTTATTTCTCTACACTATCTAGTGTGTCATACTGATTCTAAATTCTGGAAAGAGTTGAAGATTAAAATCTCTGAATCATTAGAACATAAGTTAAAAGTTTTAAAACATCGTTTACCAATTCACGAAGATTTTAGTGATCGTTATTTAATTTTTGACGCTCCTCATTTTATTAGAGTCTTATACGCTTTAGGTTTTTTTGATGTTTCAAAAATTAAGAAAGAGTTTAATGATTTAAATTTTTTAATTAAAGAAGTGGCAAAAGTAGAGTGGGATAGATATACAGATAGTTTTAAATTTAAAGGGCTGCCGCATAAGCGATATTTAGAATATCATTATTTCTATAAAAATGATTAATGAATATATCTCTTTATTACTTTTGGAAAAAAGTTATTACGCCTCAAGCTATTACCGAGCTTAATAAAACAATTAAACAAAATTTTCTTCAAGGTACACGTGATTCTCCTGCATCTCGTTCTGTAAAAACTTCTTCAGTTCAATGCATAACGTATGGAACTGTAAGGAATCAAATTAAACCCTATGTGGATCGTGCATTATCATGTAATGAAAGTGTATGGGGATATGATCTATATCCTTTAATTGATGATAAAGTTTTAAATTATAACGTGTATCGGCCAAAGACCGAATACAGTTGGCATGTTGATATGAATCGTAATGCGAATTACGATATGAAATTAACTATCTTAATCAATCTATCGGAACATAAATATACAGGAGGTAAGTTTCAACTCTTTGAAGGTGGGGCTTTAAACATAGAGGAATTTACCGAACCCGGAGACATGGTTATTTTTCCAAGTTTTGTAAATCATCGCGTGACTCAAATACGTTCAGGCACAAGACAGTCACTAGCTTTATGGTTGAATGGACCTAAATGGCGGTAGATAGAAGTGATTACTGGTATTTCAATCGAGCTATAACCCCAAAGCGATGTAAACACATTATTGATTTAGCACACAAAGAAGGTTTTCACAGAGGCTCTATTTCAAAAGAACAAATCACCAATACAAAAGTTAGAAAATCTGAAGTTTGTTTTTTAAACAAACAATTTCTTTTTGATTTAATCAATACTTTTTTACCTGGAGCCAATAAAAGTGCGGCATGGAATTTTGAATATTCTTGGATTGAAGATATTCAAATCACTAAATATGAAACGGGTGATCATTATGATTGGCATATGGATAGTACACTTGTTCCCTATGATGATCCCAAGAAGACCAATATTTATGGTAAGGTAAGAAAAATATCTGTGATCCTTCCTTTATCAGATCCTAAAACCTATGGAGGAGGAAATTTTCAATTATCTTTTGGCAAAGCTAAAACAATTAAAGAAGGACGAGAACAAGGAACCATGTTATTTTTTCCCTCTTATTTATGGCATCGAGTAACTCCTCTAACGAAAGGTACACGTTATAGTTTAGTTGCTTGGATATGTGGAAAGCCTTTTGTATGAAACATGTTGACACTCTACCCCTGTTTTCCCAAGCGGTATCTCTTTTTGATTTAGATTTAGATCACGATAAAATTTTAAAAAGGATGAAAAAATTAGAATACAGAGAAGCAGCAGTTAAGCGGGGAAAGATTATGGTGGAAAAGACTTTTGCCGGTAATGATTATAGAATTTTGAATTCTTTTCCTAAACTTAAAAAAGAAGTGGAACAAGCTTGTTATCAACACATTCAAAATATTTTAAAGATGGATGTAGATTTTTTTATTTATTCATCTTGGGTTACAAGAACAGGATCGAAAGGTTTTACTTTAGCACACAGTCATCCTAATACATGGTTTAGTGGGGTTTATTATCCTCATACTCATTCGTCTTTTGAAATTAAACTTCATAATCCTTATCCTCCAATGTGGCAACCCAGAGAAAAAGAAGATCAATTAAATATTTATAATTCTAATGCGTGGATTTTTCCAGCTTTAACCGGAAGATTAATTCTTTTTCCATCTCACGTTCCCCATGAAATTTTAACCAATGAAGCTTCCTATGATCGATATTCGATTGCTTTTAATGTAATACCCGAAGGTCCAATAGGATGGCATGATGGATGTTTAAATTTAAAAAATAAATGATTTTAATTGTGGATAGCTTTTTAAGTTCAACAGAATGTGATCAGTTAGTTCGCTGGTATAAAGCAAATGCTCATACAGCTAGTTTATGGCCACGAAATTCTACGGTTAAGACAGCCACATCTTTTCAAATTTCTGCACCGAGAATTACTAATAAATTGTTTGGAAAAATTCAAGATAGAGCAGAAGATCTTGTTCATAAATATTATGATAAAAATTTAATGATTGATCGATGTGATTTAATTCGTCATGCCCCGGGTTGTTTTCATGGGCTTCATTATGATTTACAATATCTTTGGACTAAACTTGCAGGTATTATTTACTTAAATACTCTTTCTTCTGGGCATACTTTATTTAAGGATGGACTTAAAGTTTCTCCTCTCAAAGGAAGAATTGTTCTTTTTGATGGAATGAAGTATAAACATGGAGTAGCAAAAGTCTTAAGGAAGGATAGATATTCGATGCCCGTGTGGTTTAGGTATTTAAATTAATTATGAAATCAAAAAAATATAAAGCACATACTTTGTTTGCATGGCCAGTAATAGAAACGAAGGATGCCCATGTTCCTAATTCAACTGAACGTGAATTTTTAACAAGTTATGTTAAGCCTGCGGACATTCATGTTAGAAGAGATATTTTTTCTCCCGAAGACTTGAAAGAAGTTTATAAGAATCCTGTTAAAAGTAACATTGTGCAGAATTTTATTTCCAGAGATTCTTATGTGTTAGATGATCCCAAATTAAAAAAAATGAAAGCTAGCTTTCAATCCTGTGTAGACCATTATTGTTATGAGATTTTAAAAATGGATAAACATCATAAATTTTATATTACGCAATCATGGATGAATTATAATCCTAAGGGAACAGGGCATCACTTTCATTTTCATCCTAATAGTATCATTAGCTCTGTCTATTATTTACAAGTTCCCAAAGTAGGAGCTCCAATTACCTTTTATCATTCTAAACAGCAAAGTTTATTTCCACAATTTGAATTTAATTATAAAGAATGGAATGAATTTAATAGTATGTCGTGGTGGATTCCTGCTATAGAAAATAGTTTATTACTTTTTCCTTCTACTTTACGACATGGAGTTAATGACAATACAAGTGATACTCCAAGAATAAGTATGTCATTTAATGTATGGGCTGAGAACTTAGGAGAACCTGAAAATTTGAATGAAATAAAACTGAGAACCAATACAACTCTTAATAAAAGAGTAGGTAAATTGGATTGATGGATTCAAAAATAATTAATTTTAAAAGTATGCCGAAAGAAACACCCTTTGCTCCTGAATGGAATTATTATCTTATTGAAGATTTGATTACCGATATAGACTTTAAACTCTTCTCTAAATTTCTTTTAAGTAAAGAGAAAACTATTTTAAAGTTTTCTCCTGCGGTGTCCGATGGATATACTGGATTAGGAATGGACAGCACCACTGCTCGTTTTCATAAACTTAATATTTTAAACTTTAAGAATAAAGCTATACCAAAAATTAAAAAAGCTATTTTAAAAACTCATAATAAACTTTTACGCCATTTAAAATTAAAACTTCCTAAACATATCTTTGTTCAATGTTGGGTTAATATTATGCGTAAAGGAGAAAAAATTAAACCTCACATTCATCAAATGAATCCTCAAACTTATTTGGGAGGTCATATTTGTATTCAAACAACGAAGACATCCACGAGTTATATAAATCCAGTTAATCAAATTAATGATCCGGAACTTTATACAAGTCATAATGAAGTAGGAAAAATAACTCTTTTCCCAAATTGTATTCCTCATTTTACTAATAGACATGAAGGAGATGATCCGAGGATTACTTTAGCTTTTGATTTATTTGTTGTAGGAAATGTAACCAAAAGAAAACACATGGTAAAATTAAATAATGAAACCAAAAATAATTAAAAATTTTTTAGAACCAGACGTATTTAAAAAACTTAAAGAAAATATTTTTTCATCATACTTCCCCTGGTTTTATCAAGAGAACGTGGCTTATGAAGGAAGAACCGAAAAGGAAACATTTGGTTTTACTCATATGTTTTTTCAAAATCAACGTCCATCTCAAATGTATACCATTCTCGATCCTATTCTAGCTAAATTGGATATGAAGGCATTAATTAGAGCTAAAGCAAACTTTTATCCCAACCAAGGTAAACAAAAAATTCATCCTATTCACACAGATTTTCCATATCCTCATAAAGGATTTTTACTGTCTTTAAATTCTACGAATGGATATACTTCATTTCCCGATGGAACTAAGATTATAGGAAAGGAAAACCAAGCAATGTTTTGGGATGCTTCGAAACCACATCAGAGTAGTACACCGACTGATGCGAAATGTCGGATTAACATTGTAATTAATTATTTTTAATGCCTGTTAATTTTATTGATTTAATTTATCATGTGCCTCATTTTTTATCGGCTTCAGAATGTAAACAACTAATCGAAGAACGAGAGAGAAGAAATGCTGAAGCGGTAACCGAACACTGTCCTGAAGCGTCTACCGGTAAAGATACTTATTCTACATTCGAACAAGTCGTTTTAAAACCAGGCACTCCTAATTTTAAGTTGATTCATAATTCTATGGAAACAATCATCAATCAGTATCATGACTATTTGGATACCCTTAATTGTTTTTCTGTCCGTTATAGAGATGCACTTATGTATCCACATATGTATCGTCTCATGAGATATAAGAAAGGTCAAAGTCTTCATGCCCATACAGATAATAGTTTATATGTGTCGGGTAGCTGCACTTTTAATTTAAATGATACTTATGAAGGAGGACAGTTTAAATTCTTTAGAGGAAAACATACGGTCCACTTAGAACAAGGAGATGTACTGATTTTTCCTGCAGATTATTTCTGGGTTCATCAAGTAACCCCTATTACCAAAGGAACACGCTATAGTGTAAATACATTTCTTCAATCTATTCCCCAGAATGTGAAGCTTAAGATTCAAGATTTTATGCAAAAACAAGATTTTAGTGATAAAAATTTTTATAAAATAAAAAGGGATTATGAATATTGATTCTGTTTGGGCAGTTCCCATTGCCACTGAACATACAAACTTCTTTTTAACTCCTACAGAAAAAGAGGATGTATTAAAATTGAAGAAAGAGAAAGCGTTTAATATTGGATCTATTAGTGAAAATAAAAAACTTCTAGATCTAGAAAAATTTAAACGTATTAGAGCCTTTTTCTTTAAGGCTGCAGAACAGTATAAGAATGAAGTATGGTGTATTAATAATCCTCTTCATTTACTTCATAGTTGGGCTACTTTTCAAACTAAAGGAGACTACCATCGTTCTCATTATCATCCCCATGCTATTATTTCCATGACCTATTATCCTCAATGTGAAAGTGGGGAACTTCGATTAAGTAAAGAAAAACATGCTCTTCAAGAAAATTTTGAATTTTATTATGATGTTTCTAAACATAATGCCTTTAATGCTCCCTGTTGGAAGATTCCTTTGAAGACTGGAACGGTTGTTATTTTTCCTGGATGGCTTAGACATTGTACAATCGCTCATCCAAGCATTACACCTAGAATTTGTATAGGAGCAAATTTCTTTATCAAGGGTAAGTTTTCTCAGGATAAGGACCCGTTAAATGAGATTGATCTTGACATAATCATATAGTATACAAGGCATAAAGAAGGCAACTATGCTACAAAAAATAGGTTTTTTACCAGGATTCAATAAACAAGTAACTCCGACCGGAGGAGAATTCCAATGGCAAGGTGGAGAAAACGTACGCTTTAGATATGGAACCCCTGAAAAAATTGGGGGATGGGAACAACTGGGTGATGATACCCTAGTTGGAGCTGCAAGAGCTCAACACCACGTCGTAAATAATGCGGGTACTAAATACGCTATCATCGGAACAAACAGAATTTTATATGCTTATAGTGGAGGAGCCTTCTACGATATTCACCCTATTAAATCAACTACTACTGAAACCAATGCTTTTACCACAACAAATGGATCAGCAACTGTTACCATTACAACTTCAACTAACTTAGGATTAAGTCAGGGAGATATTGTTCTCTTTGATAATTGGACCTCTATTACTAATTCTAATTATTCAGCATCAGATTTTGATGATAAAAAATTTATGGTGCAAACCGTTCCTACTTCTACGACGTTTACCATTACAATGGATTCCAATGAAGGAGGATCAGGAGCAACCACTTCTGGGGGAATTCGAATTCAAGTTTATTATCCTGTGGGACCGGTGCAACAAGCTGCAGGTCATGGATGGGGTACAGGACAATATTCTGGAACTGCAACACCTGCTGTTACATCAACATTAGATGGAGCGATTAATGATGCAGTAACTACAATTACTTTAGCTGACTCTTCTCAATTTCCAACCGATGTCAGTGCTTCCAGTCCAGGTTATATTTTAATTGGAACTGAAGAAATTAGTTACACCTCTAATAACACGACAACAAATGTTTTAAGTGGAGGTGCACGAGAAGTACGAGGAACTAGCAAAGCTTCTCATTCTGATGGTGCGACTGTAACCAATACAACAGCTTATTTTGGATGGGGCAAAGCCTCAGGGGCTGACTTTACCATTGATCCGGGGCTCTGGGTCCTTGATAGTTTTGGTCAGACCGTTATTGCTATGATTTATAATGGTAAATGTTTCGAGTGGGATTCTTCGTTGACCGGGGCCACTGCAACACGCGCCACGGCTATTAGTGGAACTCAAGTTCCTACAAAATCTAGAGACGTTATTGTATCCACACCGGATAGACACTTAGTTTTTCTAGGTACAGAGACCACGCTTCAAGATACAGGAACTCAAGACCCAATGTTTATTCGATGGTCAACTCAAGAATCTTTAACCGAGTATACTCCAACAGCAACCAACACGGCGGGTACACAGAGACTGACTGACGGATCACGGATCATGGGTTCATTGAGAGGGCGAGACGCTCTTTATATTTGGACCGACACCGCGCTTTATCTCATGAGATATGTAGGTCAACCATTTACTTTCTCATTTGAACAAGTAGGAACGAACTGCGGATTGATTGGTAAGAACGCCGCGATTGAAGTGGATGGTACAGCTTATTGGATGTCTGAAAATGGTTTCTTTAGATACACGGGTAAACTAGAATCAATGCAATGTTTAGTTGAGGATTATGTTTACGATGATCTTAATACTCGTCCACGAGATTTAATTTTCTGTGGATTGAATAATCTCTTTGGAGAAATCATGTGGTTTTATCCAACGTCTTCTTCAGAAGCAGTTAATCGAATGGTTTCTTATAATTATTTAGATTCCACTTTACAAAGACCCATCTGGGTAAGTAATGCGAATACTGATTTTGCTCGAACAACATGGGCCGATTCTTCTGTGTTTGGAAAACCTTATGGTACCGCTTATGCACCTGATACCGATGTGGCATCCAGTATGGATACCTATGTCGTAGGTAATAATGAAGGATGTACAACCTTTTATCAACATGAAAAAGGAACGGATCAAGTATTAGCCACAGGAGCAACAACTAATGTCTTGGCGAGTATCTCATCTGGAGATTTTGATATTACACAAGATAAACAGAGAGGGATTACTTTTAAAGGAGATGGGGAATATCTTATGTCTATTCGAAGATTCATTCCTGATTTCTTAGCTCAAACTGGAAATGTTAGAGTAACGTTAAACTTAAAGAACTATCCAACCGATAGTTATACAAGTTCTTCACTAGGACCTTTTACGATTACTACGTCAACCACATATAAGAGTTGCAGAGCACGTGCTCGTGCTGTACAACTGAAGATAGATAACACAGGTCAATCCCAAACTTGGAAGTTAGGGACGTTTAGACTTGATACACAAGCGGATGGAAGAAGATAATGCCTTTTAAATCAGAGAAACAAAGACGATACTTATGGGCAAACGAGCCAGAGATTGCTCGTGACTGGACCGATACCTATGGTAGTGGAATCCATAAAGCTTTAGGTGGAAGAATAGGATTTTATAGAGGTTCTGATAGACATGCAGGAACAAGTTCATCATCCAGATCTTATGGACCTCCTGGAAGTACAAGTCGTGCTAGTGCACCGACTCATCAACCGGCCCCTGATAGAGGACCCGCACCTGATAGAGGAGGGCCCATTAATCCTCATGCAGATACTGCACCGGTTCTTCAACAACAAAGACAAACAGATTTTAGAAATTTAATTAATCAACAAAACAGAGAGAAACGAGATGTCTTTCAAAGACCTGGTCCTAAAGTAGGTGGAGGTTTAGGAAATTGGGCGGCTAATTATGCGGGTGCTAATATTGGTGCCAGTTTAGGATTGAAATTATTAGGAGGGCTTCCGGGTTTAATCTTAGGAACTTTATTTGGAAGTAGAACGAGTAGAAATTTAATGAATCCTCGATATCGAGGAGCAACATTGCAAGATCGATTAAGAAATATTTTTACATTTAGCAATGACTATATTCCAGATCAACGTACAGAGAAAGGAATTGAAACCATTGATATCCGAGATAAATTTAATCGTATAAAACCTAAACCTATTAATAAATATGAGTGGGATACTGTAATAGATTCGCCCAATTATGCTAAAGATTATATTACGTTAGCTGGTTTAACCGACAAACAAAAAGAATTATTAGATCAAAGAAAAGGTATGTTGGGTGCTTTAGGTGATCAAGGAATATTAGATACAATCACATCAGAAGATGATCCAGATGATCCAGCAACTTTAGAAGATGTAAGAAAATATTATGGGATAGATATCTAATGGCAAGAATTGTACAAACATTAACAAGAGCAAGCAGAGAATATGACTCAGATGTAGCACAGTCTCAGGTAAGAGATTTAGATGCGGTTATTAATAAGCTTAACTCTACTTACCAACAAGATTTAAAAGATGAAATTAATGCTCAAGGTTGGTTTTTAGAGTAATGGCAAATTCATATATAAATAAAAAAGTAGATTTAACGACTACCGATGATACAACTTTGTATACGGTACCCACAGCATCGGCTGCCATTATAAAAAGTTTATTAGCATGTAATGATGCTGGCTCAGCATGCACATTGACGGTGACCATTACTGATACCGCTTCGGCTGTATTTAAAGTATACAATTTAACATCTATTGATTCCAATGCAACAACCGAATTATTAGACAAACCACTAGTCCTTCAGGAAAGTGAAATCTTGAAAGTACAAGCTGGAGATGCTAATGAACTTCATGTCATCGCCTCAATCATGGAGGTTAAACCAAGAGAGGTAACAACATAATGCATATGCTAGGAAAGGATGGAAAACTAATGAGTTCACAAAAAGTAAATGGTGAGGATAAGAGAGTTAAGGTAGGAGATATTATTCGAGTTGGAAATAAAGAAGTCCCTGTTATAACAGCGCAATCTAAAACCATTATAAAAAATAAGAAAACAGGGGTTATTTATAAGGATAATGATGAATGGACAGCCCTGGGAGTGGATCCAAAAGACATTCAAGTGGATATTAAGATTCAAGTCCCAACCCTTGATTTATTGGCAAAAACCAAGTAATAGTAAAAGCTCAGGTGAAATTCCTGCCTTTATTACAATTACACAGAGATTATTATGGCTTTATTAGAAGAACAATTTACTGAAACATTACAAGCAGGTGCCCCTGACATTACTTATAAAGGTAATGAGGGCCAAGAACAAAAGATTGCTAGAGAATTATGGGATCAACTTCCTCCTCAAGCTCAACAACAATTTGGAAGTTTTGAACAGTTCTTTTCAAGTGGAGCCTGGAAACAAGTTTTACAGATGTTGCAACAACAGATGCAACAAGGTCAACCACCACAACAAGCTCAACAACCTCAACAAGGTTTAGGTGCCATGATGCCAGCACCGATGGCTTATGGTGGTGTCGCAGGAGCTGATGGTCGAAGAGCCTATGGCATTGGATCATGGTTCCAGAAAAAGATTATGGATCCGATTAAAAAGAATCCATTAATTGCAGCAGCTGCATTAGGAGCAGGAGCAAATTTTTTACCTGCAGGTATGCCTGGAAGTGGTTGGATAGATAAAGCGATGCAAGGTATAAGTGGGAGTAATGTAACCAAAGGACTAGGAAGTGTTTTAAGATCTCCAGAATGGATGATACCAGCAGCGAGTTTAGTTGCCGGCGCGTTTGCTAAACCAGAACAACAACTTGAAGGAGGAGCCATGAGCCGTGGAGCAGGGATCAATCTTCAGGACATTGCAAAACTCGCCAACATCACAGATGAAAAACAAGGACAAGCAATCGGATTAAATTTTTTACCTGAAGCCTCAGCTAGAAAATATTCACCAGAAGAAATGGCATTGACGTACGCTGCAACAGAAGGCGCGGCTAAAGGCGGAAGAATCGGAGCTCAAGAAGGAGGCTTAATGAGTCTCGGTGGAATGGAAATGGATTTAAGAGGTGGGGGATTTGTACCCATCGGTGCTAAAGAAAAAGCGGATGATGTCCCAGCACGATTAAGTAAAAACGAATTTGTATTTACAGCAGATGCTGTAAGAGCAGCCGGCGGAGGAGATGTAGACGCAGGCGCAGATAAAATGTACAACACAATGAAACAATTGGAGAGTAGAGTAGGATAATGGCAAGCATAGTAGGCAAAGCAATTAAAGGATTTGGTAAAGCTTTAAAATATCATAAAGCTAAACGTGCAGCTTCTAAAAAAGTTCATTTTGATTTTCAAAAAGGAAAACCTTTTCCTAAGAAGACACAAGAACATATGAGAAAAGGGGAGAAAAGAAAATTGAAGATGAAGCATATGGGTTTTAAACAAGAACCTTACCAATATAGTGGTAAGACATCTAAGTCAGGAGCTAAAAAATTAAAAGAAGTGTGGTCAACTAATCCATACAAAGCTAAAGGAGGCAAAGTATAATGGCAGTACAACAACAGAGAACCTTACCCGCACAGTTTATAGAAGATGCTGGTAAAGATTATGCAACACAGCTTAAAGGCTTAACGTCTGTTCCTTTAGATACAGATAAGTTTGCCCCAACGGTTGCAGCACAAGACCCTTTACAAGCACAAGCTTACTCCCTAGGTCAAGCAGGGGTTGGAGCTTATCAACCTTACCTTACTCAGGCAGGCGCTTACGCAGGACCAACAGGTTATGAGTCGTTCATGTCTCCATATCAACAAGATATTATTGATACAACGATGGCTGACTTTGATAAACAAGCAGCTCAAGGAATTTTAGGTATTGGACAGGCAGCCGCACAAACAGGAAATTTAGGTGGAGGCAGAGAAGGTGTACTGAGATCCGAGTACCAATCTCAATCAGATTTAAACAGAGCTAAATTGTTAGCTCAATTAAGACAACAAGGTTTTGGTCAAGCACAACAATTAGCACAAACAGCTTTTGGTCAACAAATGCAGATGGGACAACAACTCCCAGCATGGCAAGGACAAGACATTGCAACTTTGGGTACATTGGGTGCAACCCAACAAGCGCAAGCACAGGCAGAAGCAGATGCGCAAAGAGAAGCAAATCGAATGACAGCCATGGAACCGTATGAAAGAATGGGTCAATATGGTTCAGGGATAACAGGATTAATTTCAGGTTACCCAGGACAATATCAAACTTCGGTTATGCCAAATCCAACACCGTTGCAAACAGCGTTGGGTACAGCATCTGTATTGGGTGGTATCTATGGAAACATAAGAAATCCTGGAGCTACATCACAAACTCAAGGTACAAATTACAATTACTGGAACCAGTGGATGGATCCTACATTTAAAGGTTAATCATGAGCAGAACATTACACAGACCCATGTTCAAAAGAGGCGGTCAGGCTAACGGCGGCATCACAACTGGACTTGGAAGACAAGGATATTCGAGAGCAGGATCGGTATCTCCTATGGACACAGTAAGAAGTCAAATGGAAATGCTAGATTATTTAGCCCCTGCAAAACAAACGAGCATGAATGATTTTTTAATTAATTTTGGTTTAAACATGGTAGGTAATCCTCCAAGTGGAAGCATCTTTCAAACCGCAGCCAAAGAAGCTCAAGCCCCTTTCGCACAATTTCAAAAATCTAAATCACTAGAATCAATGGGAAGAAGAGATCTTGTTGCTCAATTTATTAAAGGTTTAAGTGATGAGGATAAGAACGCTATCGAACAAGAGATTCAAATGAGAATGAAAGAACTCGGTGAAGATAGATCAGTTGCCGCTAAAAAAGTTTTAGACAAAAGAGTTCATGGAGTTTTAGATGAGCCAGGAGAAGCTGAACAAGACGCTCTTGCTGTCTTAATTTCTCAGATGACTGCTTCTAATAATCCTTATCCTGTACCGGCAGGCGTAGCTAATGTTATTGCCCCTACGGTTCACGACATTCTTGTACAACAAGGCGGAGGTAAAAAGAAATTCTCCGATGAGATTGTGGAAAATTTTGATTATGAAAAATATTATATCAAACCTAATCATGTTACGCGACCTGATGCAATACAAAATGCTGACTTATATACCACAGATGGAATCGCTAAAGAAATGGTTGTGACGGAGCCCACACGTTACCGTGATGGAGCAATTTATTTTGATTATCAAAAAGGAAAATTTTATAAGAAACAAGGTTCAACATTCATACTAGTTGAGGACGCAGAAACGATCTCAACTAACTAGGAGATTACATGGCTGTCTTTGACATTCAAGAAATTATCGAAGAAGAAAAAAAGAAAAACAAGAGTATCGAAGATACTGTTGTTGAAAAACAAATCTCCTATGATGAGAAAAAAGAGGCTGCTGAAAAAGCTTTAAGAAAGAAAAGTGATATTCAAGAAGCTTTATCTCTGACGGAAAAAGCAATTAATGCTTCTAAATATATAGAAGAGCATGGCTATGACGAATTTATTCAGGCTGCTAAAGCTCATGATCCTGAGTTTGATGAGAAGGATATTTTAGGAATCTTTAAGAATCAACGTAGTAAAGCCAAGACTTTAGATGATGAGTATGGAGATACTAAACCCATCATTGATACTACAAAAAAATCATTCACAATGGCCGGGACCACAGGGCCTATTACTAATACTTATGAGCAAGCTAAATTAGATAGCGCTTCTCCTTTTGAAAGTGAAGTAGGAGTGAGCGAATCTATTGGTCATGCTATTGCTGGTAATATCATTGCCATTCCCTATGGCTTTGTCAATATGACTGCCATGTTAATCGATATGGCTGCTGAGGATAATCTTAAAGTGGACCAAGGAGCCGTGGCGCGATTAGAAAATTGGTTTGATCAAACATACTTTGGAGCTGGAATGAAATTTAGTAAGGAGAAGGCCAAAGAGAGAGGACTAGGAAGACTTGTTGATGTAATTATTCAACTCTATGGAGGATATAAGACCATCGGAAAATTAGGTATTAATGTTAATAAAAAAGCAGCCGTCATGTATAATAAGGCCCTCGACCATGTACGAAAAGGAAAATATGTTAGAACCGCTGGAAATAAAGGGGCATATGAATTAGCCAAGAAAACTAAACAACTTAACACCCTGACTAGAACTCAAAAGTATACAGGGTATTTAATTGGAGGTGGATTAGTTGGAGGGGCAACCTATGATGTTGAAAACATAGGAACCTTTGGTGACATTTTCTTTGACGAAGGAGAACTAACCGCTATGGATCGAGAGAAAAAATCCACAGCTAAAGAAGATGCTTGGAGAATGTTTTATAACAAATTAAAATTAGGGGGAGAGTTAGGCTTTCCTATTGTACCTACAGTAGTTGCAGGTGGTAAGGTTGCTAAGCTCATTGCAACTCAAGGAAAAAATATTGCTTATAGTAATAAAGCAGTTGAACGTTTTATAGATAGATTTATTGCAAGACCTTTCAGGTCCAGAGGACCCTACGAACAAGAAGTTTTTGAATCAATGCAAAGACTTGAAGGAAAGCAAGCATCAGCGAGATTAATTGCGGAAGATTCTTTAAGAAGATTTGATGGGATTATTAAACGAATTTCTAACACAACTCAAAAGGCATCTGATGCATCTGGTTTAACGGAAGGTATTAGTGATGTAATTGTTAAACTCATTAACCAAGGAAAAATGGGAGTGAAGAATGGAAAATTAGTTGTGAAGGGTTTTGATAGTAAAACATTAAACTCTGTTTTTAAAACTTTTGTTAACGATTTAAAAATTTCTAAAGATGATGCCGTGGCATTAATGGATGAACTTTTAGATGTTCATAAATTCTGGGCTGAATTCGGAAATACAATTCTTCAAGGAAAAAATGTGAATGTAGGAGTTAAAGAATTTGCTCGTATTTTAAACGAGAGGATTAGAAATGTTTTAACCACTGAGTACAGAATTTTTAAAGACAATGGGCTCATTCCCGTCAATGAATATAGTGTGTCGAGAGGAATCAAAGATGAAGTAGCAGAGATATTTATAAGAAATGCTGCAGAGAATGGAGTAACGATGAGTAAATCAGCTGCTCGTTTAACGGTGGATAGTATTATTAAAACAGTGAGGCTGGATCCAATAAGCGGAAAACCTTTTTTTCCTTACGAACCGAAGGGATGGGACAGAGAGGCTGGTGTAATAATCAAAAGAATAGCTGAAAATATTACAGGAGGCGGAAAATTTAAAGCAGATAAAAAAGGCGGACTCATTCAAACTAAAAGTGATTTAGCAGCCTTTAAAAAATTATTTGGTGAATATCAAAATGCAACTAATATTATTGCTAATGTAACAACCGATCTTGCAGAGATTGCAGCTCGAGATACAATGTATAATAGAATTAAATCAGTGTCGAAAGCAATGGCAGATCAAGGGGAACGAGCTTTGGTTTATGATTCGTATGATAAAGCAGTTAAAGCGTTCAGAGCTGCTGGTCCAGAGAGCAAGTTTGCACCGCGTCCTAAAATTATAGAAGCAAAAGATGGATTAAAACTTCCACAAAAATTATCAGCAGAAGTTTACACGGTTCCTTTAAATGGGATGTACACTACAGAAACTATCGCTCAAGGTTTAACCTATGGTGCCGCAAGTAACTTAGGAAGCATTACTAAAAATATTTATTATCAATACGCAGTGACTCTTCCTAAAGGATTAATTCAAGCCGCAAAGACAGTCCTTGGACCTTTCACTCACACTAGAAACTTTGCTTCAGGTGCAGTGACGACAGTAGCAACAGGAAATATTCTTATTCCACCTTCTGAAATCAGAGGTGCTATTCGAACAGCATGGAGAACTGTACAACCACAAATTATACAAAAGAATGTTAAAGGATTGAGCCCCGCTACAGGAGCTAAAGAATTTACCAAAGAAGGAGGTCAATCTCTGTATAGATTTTTATTAGATCAAGGAATGGTAAATCAAAGTGCTACGTATGGTGATGTCATCGGTCTTATACAAGATGCTGGCAGCACAGGTGTCTTTGAATTTTTTAAAAAGAAAATGCCACAACAGATCAAACGTTTTTTAAGAAAAGCTCAAGAGTTATATGTAGCAGAAGATGATTTTTGGAAAGTCTTTAATTTTTTTGGAGAGGCTTACAAAATCAGGAGAGCTTATGCAGCAGCTATCAAAGCAGGAAAAATTAAATTAAAAGATGTTCCAGGAGGAAGTCTTGATTCCATAGAAATTTTATTAGACGCTACTCGAAATGTTAGAGCCATGCTTCCTAACTATGCGTATGTTCCAGAATTAGTTAAAGCTTCTAGACGTGCACCTCTAGGAAACTTTGTATCTTTTCCCGCAGAAATTATAAGAACGTCTGCAAACATTATGACTAAAGCTCATAAGGAAATTAATAGTCCTATCTTTGAAAGAATGGGCTGGGAAAGAATGTTTGGATTTCTAGGAGCCACAGCGGCCCTAGCGCCCACTGCAGTCTGGACCTTTCAACAACTCTATGGTTTCTCAAAGGAGAGACTGTACGCTTTAAGAGAATTTGTCCCTTTCTTTTCAAGAAACTCTACCATTCTCCCCATTTATATTGATGGAGAATATAAGTATATTGATTTTAGTAGAGGATATTTCTATGACACAGTAACGAATCCTATCCAAGCCATCATCGTAGGGATGGAACAGAACAAAGATAAACCGGTTATACCGGCGTTGGTAGATGGATTAGGAAGAGCTTCCTGGAATTTAGTAGAGCCTTTTGTTTCGGAATCAATTTGGATTCAAGGGATACAGGATATTTGGGGACGAGGAGGGGAAACTAAAGAGGGAACCAGAGTTTTCTTTGAGAGAGATGAGCCAGGAACTAAACTCTCTAAAGTAATTCAGTACCTAGCAAGACTTTATTCTTTTGGATCAAGTGTACAGTTTAAAAGAATGTTAGCATCTTTAACTGACACCAGTATCAAGGGAGAAAAATATGAGTTTGGAGATGAGTTATTAGGATTCATCGGAGCTAGACCTATTCCCGTAGACATTGAAAAGCAAATGAGATTCTTTATTAATGACTTTATTGAGTCACAATCTTCGGAACGTCAGATTCTTTATTTTGAAACTCGACTAGGCGATCCAGTAGATCCTAATCAATTAATTAGTCAGTATTATACTGCCAACTCACAAGCCTATGAAACTTTCAACAAGTTAAGAAGACAAATTGATGCAGCTTTATTCTTAGGAGTTTCGGAAGATAAAATTAGAAACGTGTTTAAAGCAAGAGGTAGAGGAAAATTATTTAATCAAATTATGGATAATAAATTTGTTCCTTTTGATATTACTGCCGGAACACGGGCACAGTTTAGAGAACTATCTGAAGAGAAAGGGATCCCGAATGTCTTGGAACAATCTTATGATACATTGATGTCTATGAAGGAAGCGTTTGGAGATACTCCTTTAAATAAAAAAATAAAAATTAAAAAGGAAGACTATCTACATGGTAGAAAAGATAAACGTAAAGACTTACCTAGTTGGTACAAAGAAGGTCAATCTCAAGCACCTTTACCAACGACACCTACGCCAAAAGTAGCCAAAATACCTGCACAAATTAACCAACAAACAGGGTTGACAAGAACAGAAGCTGCGTTATTGTCTCCAGAGGAACAAGTAATTGCTAGGAGAACATGACACCCAATAGTGTGAGAGAAAATATTATATCATTGCAAGGCCACATCACAGGTCTCAAAAGAGACGTGGCTAATATCAAGAACAACCATTTAAAACATATGGATCAACATATTCACGAATTGGGTGGCAAGATAGATAAAATCTATTGGGTTCTTTTAGCTATGGTGGGGGCCGTAGCCTTACAATTATTTCAGTTTTTTCTCGTATAATATATGCAGTTATCCAAAAATTTTTCCTTGGTAGAGCTTACCAAGTCGCAGACGGCTGAAAGGAAGGGCATTCCCAATGACCCTAGTCCTGACCACATAGAGAACCTAAGATTGCTCTGTGAGAGGGTCCTACAGCCCGTTAGAGACCATTTTAACCACGTTGTTACTATTTCTAGCGCCTACCGGAGCCCGGCTCTGTGCCAGGCCATCGGCAGCAGCGTAGATTCGCAACATGCAAAAGGGATGGCGGCGGACTTTGAAATCTTTGGGACCCCTAATAATGAGGTCTTTAATTGGATCAAGGGAAACCTTCTATATGATCAAATGATTCTCGAGTTCTGGAATTCAGACGAGCCCAACTCGGGGTGGTTGCACGTCAGTTATAATCCAGAGTCATCAGAAAATATAAAGGAAAATTTAAGAGCTTATAAAGACGAAAATAATAAAACTCGTTACAAACCAATTATAGGAGATGCATAATGTTACACCAACTCTATAGTAATTTTAATACGTTTTTTAATCGTCATCAGGGTCTTGTTTTATTTTTGATGCTGGTGCTGATTTATCTAAAATAACGAAATCGAAAATTTTGCGCGCGTCGCGCGTATATCCTACGTTTTGGTGGATTAAACAAATCCCCACCAACCCGTTATAATATATTTTTCATGATTTTTACTTATTTGCCCTTTATGGGTGTGAGTAAAATCAGTGGGCCAAATTAAAGTAAGCCCTTTTTCGGCAGGTGTTATTATATTTTGATATTTAAAATGAGTGCCTCCATGAGGTACATCATTCAAATAAGTCATAAATACTAAACATCTATTTTGCTCTAAACTACTTCGTTCAAAATGCCACTGTTTAAATCCACCTCCAGACCTATAGTGTTGGATTTTTGCATCTTGAATCATGTCATATTTACTAAACGTTTTGAGTTCCGGATATCTCTCTACATAGTACCCACGTGCTTGATCTAACAAAGCTCGATAATGCATAAATGCGATATGGGGATAATTAGGTTTAACAATAAATTCAGTAGATTCTTTCTCGGTTATATCAACTCGTTCTGGAGGACCTATAGTTCCTTGAAAATGAGAAGATTTATTTTCCTTAAAAAACTTAATAAGATTATCACAAACTTTAGGGTCAATATACCATCCTCCAATCATACTGTTTAAAGGAAGAATATACTCTTTTAAATCCATGACTTAAGTTCTTCTCCAAGAACTTCTGATGCTATATTTATTTTTTTTCGAAGTGATTTCACAATTTTAGAATCCACGGTTTCATCAGCCATAATGTCAATGTAGGTCACAGACTTTTTCTGTCCGATCCGATGAGCACGATCCTCGGACTGTAGACGTTTTTCTAGATCATAACCATTTGAGTAATAAATAACTGTATTGGCTGCTGTTAGGGTTAATCCGTATCCCCCTGTTTGCGGCGTTCCAACAAAAAATCGTGTTTCGGGGTTTTTTTGAAAATTGTCTTTATTCTTTTGCCGTTGATCGTGGGGCGTGAGCCCATAATAATCGACCACGGACCCCGGACCATGAACGCGCCCAATCTCTTTAACAATATTTTGAATATCTTTTTGCCAATGCGCCCAAATAATAGCTTTTCCTTCAACTTCATCTAAAATATCCATAAGCTCACTTAGACGATTGTTTTTTATTTCCTGGGTTGTGCCATCATCAGCTACAAAATGCCCACAGGTGATTTGTTGAAGTCTCATTAATTGGGTTAATGCAGTCATGGTGGTAATGGTTTTACCATTTAAAGTAGCCAAGGCTTCTTTTCTCATTTGTTCATATATTTTTCTTTGTTGAGAAGTTAGTTCAATATTTCTTTTCATATATATTTTAGCTGGAAGATCTAGACAATCTTCTTTTAAAACACGATAAGAAAAAGGCTGTAATTTTTGTGAGAGTTCTGGAAGATTTTTAAATCCAGAGACAAGTTGAATGGATCGCCCAGATATATGGGCAGTTTTCATAATAGCATATCTCATTCTAAATGAATAATAAGAGTCATGATCTAAATGATTAGGATCTAAAAAATAACATTGAGTAAAAAGATCTAAAGGATTTTTAGTTACTGGAGATCCAGTTAAAATTCTTCTGTATCTCGCCATCTTAGAAAGTTTAACAATATTCTTGGTTCGTTGAGCTTTTGGATTTTTAATTGTGGTAGATTCATCAATTGCCATTAACGTTTTATGCGACAATAAAAATTTTTGAGCAAAAGTTACTCCTTTATCTGTGCTAAAAGCTTCAACATTCATAATTAAAATGTGAAGATCCTGACCTGTTTCAAATAAACGATCAAGTTTTGTCTTTTGTTTCTTAGTTATATTGGATTGCCACATCACGGAAACATGTTCTATATGTTCTGGAAGATGTGCTGGTAATTCTTGTTTATACCAAGTTGCAATCACTCCCTTAGGCGCAACAATTAAAAGTCCATCTACTTTACCTTTATCATAAAGCATGGCTGTATTATCAATAAGAACTTTAGTTTTACCTGTACCCATTTCCATAAAATAGGCATACGTTTCTCTATTCCATGACTTTTCTAAAGCAGTCATTTGATGCTTATAAGGATCAGTTTTAAATTTATATTCCATAGTTAAAATGTTCTTTCTGTCCATCCCACCACCCCTTTCTATCTTTTTACTTTCTTGACAAGAAGATTATACTATCCTATATTGCATGTCAAGAAAGATGAAAATTAAAACTTACAACAAAGTAATAAAGTCTTTAGCTCAACCACTAACTAGACGAGCATATACAAAGACTATAGCTGAGTTAGGTCTATTGCCAATTGTAGAAAAACACGATAAATCTAAGAAAATGGAAAGTAAAGTTTATGTTATCCAGGAAATTTCTGGAACAAGGTATGGTGCACCTAAAATTAATATTATAGGGGCTTCTAAATATGGCGAATTTGTGTTTTGCCTCCCAGAAATGTCACAAATGATTTTTTCACCTGGTCCTTTAATTTTTAAATTAAGAGAACGATTAAAAAATTATACGTCTGACGATTATTTATTATTAACTGGTGATCCAGCGATTATAGGGGTTGCATGTTCTATAGTTTCTGATATAACAAATGGGAAGTACAATTTACTTAAGTGGGATAAACAAGAAAGAAAATATTATCCTATTAGAATAAACTTACATGAAAGAGGAAATAAAGATGAATGAGTTAGAACAACAAATGGAACAAGATCAAACAGATGTTATTGATCAAACTAAAAATATAAATTCACTTGCAACTCAAGTGAAAAGATTAAAAGCACTCGAAGATGAAGTCAAAAATGATGAAGAGTTGCTGAAGAAAAAGAAAAAGAATTTAGAACAAATCTCTGGAGAATTAATTCCAACTCTATTAAGTGAGATGGGATTATCATCATTAAAACTATCTGATGGTTCTTCAGTAGATGTTAAACCGCATTATAGTGCAAGTATCTCGGTTTCAAATCGAGAGAAAGCTTATAGTTGGCTTCGCCAAAATGGCCTAGGAGATATTATAAAGAATGAGATCTCCGTTTCCTTTGGTCGAGGTGAAGATAACAAGGCGGCAGAATATGCTAACCTTGCGAAGGGTCAAGGGTTTCAACCGACACAGAAGTTGAAGGTTGAGCCCATGACTCTGAAAGCTCTCGTCCGTGAGCGAATTGAGGCAGGAAAACAAGTGCCGACGGATATTTTTAACGTGTTCGTAGGAAACAGAACCATAATAAAAAGGAAACAAGAAACATGAACCAAGTAGCAAAAAGAGAAAATGCAGGAGCATTATCTTCAAATGTATTTGAAGCGGATGCAGCTGCTGGCTCTCAGAATATTGGGCAAGAAGATCTTGCTCTACCATTTCTGAAAGTCTTGGGACAACTTTCTCCCGAAGTAAATAAAAGAAACAGTAAGTACGTACAAGGGGCAGAACCTGGTATGATTATTAATACTGTTACGAATGAACTTTACGATGGAGAGAAGGGTATTAACGTCGTGCCAGTCTTTTACAAAAGACAGTATATAGAATGGCAAGACAGAGGTGAGAGTTCAGGCGCACCGGTGAAAATATTTGATGCCGGGGATGATGTTCCTCAAACAACGAGGGATAAGTCAAACAAAGATAGACTACCGAATGGTAATTATCTTGAAAATACAGCAAGTCACTTTGTGATTGTTGTGTCTGGAAATGCTCCATCAACAGCTTTGATTTCTATGAAAGCGACTCAATTAAAAATTAGTCGTAAATGGAACTCAATGATGATGGGTATTCGCCTTCAAGGTAAAAACGGTTTGTTTACTCCGCCAACTTATAGCCACATTTATAATTTAAAAACTATACAAATGAGCAACGACAAAGGCACATGGTATGGTTGGGATGTGACAAAGGTTGGTCCTGTAAGTGATAAAGGCATTTATGATCAAGCAAAGCTTTTCTCAACAAAAGTTGGGAAGGGAGAAATCCAAGCTAAGCATGGATCAGAAGAGCCAGCTAAACAGGCAACACCATTTTAATTATTTCCTAGCTAGGGAAGTAGAGGCGGTAGCGGGAGACTTAAACCGCCTCGCTAAAATATTATGAAAGAAGAAGTAAAAAAATTTAAAACAATATTTGAAGGTTTTAGTGGCGGGTTTGGTGTCTTTCACTTTAAACAATCCACAGGTCCTAAACAACAAGGAAAAAGCTATACTTCAAGAGATCCTTTAAGTGATGAAATATGGGGAAACCATTTAACAGGAAAGCCTTTTAAAGCTAAAATTCGAAAACAAAATGGAGAAGAATTTCAATGTGATGTAGATAGTATTGGAATTGCACCTGTACGTGAAGATCATAAATGTAAATGGGGATGTATTGATATAGATACTTATCCAATTGATTTTAAAACACTTAATAAAAAATTTAGAGATAGAAAACTTCCATTAATTTTATGTAAATCTAAAAGTAAAGGAGCACATGCTTTTATGTTTACACAAGATTGGGTTCCAGCAAAACTCATGCAACAAAAGATTACAGAGATTGCTCAAACGTTAGGACAAGCAAATCTGGATAGGATTTATCCAGTTCAAATTGAACCAAAGATTGAAGAAGAAGGTGAAATTGGAAGCTGGCTTAATCTTCCTTATTATCTTCACAATGGTGTTGATAAAAATAAATGGCGATGTGCAATTAAAGATGATGGATCTGATGCAACTCTCGAAGAGTTTTTTACTCTATATCAACAACATGCATTAACCGAGGAACAATTAAATGCTTTTAATATTCCATTAGAAGATAATTGGTTTAAAGATGGACCTATATGTTTAAAAACCATGGCGACATTTGGTTTTGTTGAAGGACATCGAAATAATACACTGACTGAAATTGCAGTTTATTTAAAGAAAAGATTTCCAGATGATTGGGGTAAAAAATTAGGTGATTATAATACACATTGTTTCACAGATTTACAAGGGGGTCCTTTAACAGCCCAGGAAGTTTTAAACGTACAAAAATCGGTAGCTAAAAATGATTATTTTTATGGATGTAAAAAAGCTCCACTAAAACCTTTCTGTCGTTCTAGAGAATGTAGATTACAAAAATTTGGTGTTGGTGAAGGAAGTGTTCCAGATAATAATGTTACAAAACTTTCAGTCATGGTTTCTAATCCTAAGGTTTGGTTTTTAACATATGGTGGTAAAACTGTAGTTTTAAATTCTAGAGAATTAACAACTCAGAGACTTTGGCAAATTGCAGCAACCGAACAAACCGGTAGAACTCCTCAACTATTAAAACAACGGGATTGGGAAACTCTTTTAAATAAATTACAATCAAATGTTAATATTATTCCAGCTGATCCTGAAACAACTAATAAAGGAAAATTAAGAAAATATTTAACTAAGTGGTGTTTGGATATGGTTAAGGTAGAGGAAGAAAATCAAGGTAAATGGGAAATAGCTTATCAAGATAAATCTCCATTCATCGATAAAGATGGTCATGCATGGTTTAATTTAGATTGGTTTAAAACGTTTTTATTAACCCAAAAAGAATGGGAAATGGGATCTAATCAAACCACATCCTTTATAAAAAATGTATTTGACAAAAATAAAATGGGAGGAGAAGCTAGAAAAAATAATAAACGTTGCTTTTTAGTTCAAAAAGAGTACTTTGAAGACATAGAAGATTTGAAACCGAAAGAAATGAAAGGACCAGAGATACCATATTAATGCGTGAGAAATTTATAGAAAAAATATTTGGTGCACCAGGCACTGGAAAAACTTATAATCTAATTGCAAGACTACAGAGTCACTTAGATGATAATTGTCCTTTTGATCAAACACTAACCACTACCTTTACTAAAGTAGCCGCTCGAAATATTCGCTCAAGAATTTCAGAAAAAAATAAATTTACAGATAAACAATTACTAGCCAACGTTCGTACTATTGATTCTTACTTAATGAATCAAATCAAAGAAGACAAAGATATTTGTTATGAGAGTGAATTTTCAAAAGAATTTCATGGTGTAGAAAAAGAAAGTCAAATAGATGATGCAAGAAGAAGACATTTTTATGCAGGGATGGGTTATCTAAAACAAGGAAGAATTAGAGTAGGAAATGGTATTGAAAACATTTTAAAATATTATGACACGATTCGTCATCCACAAATAACTAGAAAAACATTAATCTACATGGTTGAAAGCTATGAGAACTATAAAAAGAATCATCTTAAAATGGATTGGGAAGATGTAAAATATAAAGGACTAGCAGAAAGAATTAGATTTCCAGAAAACATTGTTCTCATGATTGATGAAGCTCAAGATTGTAATCGACTTGAATGGTTGGTTATTAAAAAATTAGTAGATGTATCTAAACATGTTTATATCGCTGGCGATGATGATCAAGCTATTTATGGATTTAAGGGTGGAGAAGTTGAAACTTTTTTAAACTTTAAGGCAGATAAATCAACGGTTTTAGAGCATTCGCCAAGATTAAACGAGGAAATTTGGAAGCTAGCAGAAAATGCCGTTCATCTTATTCCTCAGGAAAATCGTCAAGAAAAAAAATACAAACCAACAAATGTGAATGAATTTAAAATGGAACACTCAGGATTAATTAAAGGTTTTAGAAATAAAGAAGTTATATCTCGAAATTATTTGGATATGCAAATAACAGATCCTAAAGTAGATATTCATTGGCTTATTTTATCTCGTACCAAAAATGTCACTGATATGAAATACTCACAAGAAACATACAACTGGTCTCAAATTTTAGCTAGTCATCATTTAACTTGGGAGAGAATAGAAGAATCAAATGGTTACGCTAATGGTGCTGAACGAGGAACAACTCCAAATATTCCTCCAGATCAAATTCAAGCTATTGAAACATGGTTAAGTTTACAGAAAGGTGAAAAAATTTTAGGTAAAGATGTTAAAGAATTTTATAAAACTATTCCACCAGGATTTATAAGAGACAGAAAGAAAACTTCTCTTATTAAAAATGATTCAATTATTCTTAAAGATGGTCAGTATAAGTATAGTGATTTAAAAGAAAAATTTTATTTAGATGCTGATATTAATCATCCCTGGTCTGAAATTTTAAATTTAAGACCAAGAGATAAATCTTATTATGTTAATTATGTAGATTATTTAAAAAAAGTTATTGAAAAAGGAAATCATAAAAAATCAAAACGTATTCTTTTATCCACAATACATGGAGCAAAAGGATTAGAATCAGCAAACACAATTTTAAATTGTGATTGGACCTACAAACCTTACGCTTCTTATTGTATGGGAGGCAAAGAAAAAGATGATGAAATGAGAATTTTTTATGTAGGTGTGACTAGAACCAAACATAATTTGTTTCTATATCAACCTGATTTTACTTATGGAGAATATAAAGGAATGAAACACAACAATTTTTGGAACAAATTAAGAGGTAAATAATGAGTGTATGGAAAAAGCAGGTCGGTGGGAATCACTACAGGAAGTATAAGGTGCAACCAAGTAGATTTGTAACTGAGAATAAGTTGCTATATCCAGAGGGTTGTGTTATTAAGTATGTAGTAAGACACCAGGATAAAGGCGGAAAGCAAGATTTATTAAAAGCCAAACACATGATCGATATGATCATAGAAAGGGATTATGACTAATACACCACTGTTCGCACCACAAACGGAATGGCTACCACCAACTACTTTTCCGGACTTAAGAGATCGCAAAGAAATTTCTATCGACTTAGAAACTAAAGATCCATATTTAAAAACACATGGCTCAGGTTCTATTGTAGGTAGAGGATGTGTGACAGGAATCGCTGTCGCTGTTGATGGGTGGAAAGGATATTACCCAATCGCTCATGAAGGCGGAGGGAACATGGATAAAGATGTTGTTCTCAAATGGGTTAAAGATCTTCTACTCACAGACTCAGATAAAATTTTTCACAATGCAATGTATGACGTATGTTGGTTGCGCGCCATGGGATTTAAAATCAATGGTCGTATTATCGATACCATGATCGCTACTTCTTTGATCGATGAGAATCGAGGTCGCTATGATTTAAACTCAGTCTGTAAAGATTACATCCATGAATCTAAAAATGAATACGCTTTACAAGAAGCTGCTAAATCATGGGGAGTAGATCCTAAACAAGAAATGTACAAACTTCCAGCCCTTTATGTTGGAGAATACGCAGAAAAAGATGCAGAACTAACTTTAAAATTATGGCAAGCCTGTAAACATGAACTTCAAACTCAGGATGTTTGGGACATTTTTGATTTAGAAACTGCTTTAACTCCTTGCTTAATTGATATGAGATTTAAAGGAGTAAGAGTTGATATTGAAGAAGCTGAACGATTAAAGAAAATGATGGGAGATGAAGAAAAATCTCTTCTTAAACAAATTAAAACTGAGACAGGAATTGATGTACAGATTTGGGCGGCGGCGTCGATCGCCACTGTTTTTGATAAACTGAAAGAACCCTATGAACGAACAGTCAAGACCCAAGCTCCAAGCTTCACGAAAAATTTTCTAGCAAACCATACCCATCCTATCGTTAAAAAGATTGCAGAGGCGAGAGAAATTAATAAAGCTCATACCACATTCATTGATACCATTATTAAACATGTCTATAGAGGCAGGATTCATGCTGACATCAACCAACTCCGTGGAGATAATGGAGGCACGATTACTGGACGATTCAGTTATTCCAATCCAAATCTCCAGCAGATACCAGCAAGGAACAAGGACCTCGGACCAATCATTAGACGAATATTTATACCAGAGAAAAAACATAAGTGGGGTTGTTTTGATTACTCTCAGCAAGAGCCGCGCCTCGTAACCCATTATGCCTTATTACAAAATTTCTATGGCGTCGATAAAATTGCTGATGCCTACAAAGAAGATAACGTAGACTTCCATCAAATTGTTGCCGAAATGGCAGACATACCTAGAACCCAGGCTAAAACCATTAATTTGGGATTGTTTTATGGAATGGGTAAAGCCAAACTACAGGCTTCATTGGGAGTGAGTAAAGAGAAAGCGGAAGAACTTTTGGGCAAATATCATACAGAAGTTCCCTTCGTTAAGCAACTCATACAATCGGCTATGCGTAGAGCTCAAGAGGCTGGAAAAATTAGAACTTTGTTAGGGCGCCTTTGTCGTTTTCATTTATGGGAACCCAATAGTTTCGGGATCCATAAGGCCATGAGCCATGAAGCAGCGCTCAAGGAACACGGACCAGGGATCAAGCGCGCCTATACCTACAAGGCTTTAAATAAATTAATTCAAGGAAGCGCCGCCGATATGACTAAAAAAGCTATGATTGAACTACATAAAGAAGGAATTATACCACATATTCAAGTACATGATGAGTTGGATATTTCTGTAAAAGATGATAAACAAGCAAAACAAATAGTTAATATAATGGAATCTGCAGTTGAACTAGAGATACCTAATAAGGTAGATTATGAATCTGGTGATAACTGGGGTGAAATTAAATAGGAGGAAACTATGGATATGATAAAAGACGCAATAAAAGACCTGTGGACTAATCATAGAAAAAAAGTGATTGGTGCAGGTGTTGTACTTGTTATTTTAATAATCGCAGCACTATAGGAATTTATGCGGGATGGCATATTTAAATGCAAACATACCTGTGATCTATGCGCAGATCAGGAGAGAATATCTCTATGATCTTAAATCACACCATGGAGAAGTTGAAGACTGTGTTGTCTTTGGCATTGCATCGATTACAGGGCGTCCTATACTCTTTCATGCAGTTATGGAAAATGGTGCTATCTTCTATCGCCTACCAATCAGTGCATTTATTCAAAGAGGCTTTGATATCAAGAAGGTTCCTAGGACTCGACTGGACCAGTTGGAGCTTTGGAATTGTTTTAGTTATTATCCTGCTATTACTAATTACGATATTTTAGATGGCCAATCTGGCAAATACATTGATAAAAACAAGAAATGGAACGTAGGATCCTATCTTTTCACAGTTGACTGGGCTCATCCAGAGAGTAATATAGTCGACACAGATCATTCTGAAATACCGCATGAACATAAATGCGCTCACATACTTGCTTTGGATGATGGCAATTATGCGGCACAGCCTAACAATAGATTAATATGGAGTATTCCATCTTTCACGGTGAAAGATGAAGTTCCTGTTGACTGGAAAGTACAAACCAGTGAATGGAATGTTGAAGATACTAGTAAATGGAAAACAGAAGATAGCGACAACTATTTTTATAATATAGAGGAAACAAATGAGTGAAGGACCTGAAATTAGATGTACAAATTGTAATTGCGTTTGTCATTGTAGTTTAAAAGAACACTCCAATTGGGGTGGTGAACCAAGCCAATTCAGTGGAGTTTGTGACTGTAACAAATGTGAGCATGAGGAAAAAGCATGACAATAGACGCAAAAAAAATTTGCAGTACGCATACCAAAGAAAAAGAAAAATCCGGTACATGCTGTCAGGTCGAAGAAAAAGACAACGCCGAACAACAAACGTATGAATATACACCTAAAACAGGTGGTGAAATTATTATTGATGACACAAACGAATGTGAGTGGTGTCAGTGAACGATAAACTTATAACTGCTTTACTCGCTATTGTATTAGCGCTCGGAGGATGGTCACTACAAAGATCATTTTCCTTATCACAAGACATGGTTGTGATTAAAATGAAAATTGAGGTAATACAAAATGAGATATCGAACTTTAAAGATCTTAAGGGCAAGAAGAAAAATAAGAGAAAAAAGAAACAGAACGATTAGATGGATGAAATATTTAATATCTTCTATAATCATCGGTTTATTGTGTCTTTTTTCTGTTGGGTGTAAAGGCGTAAAGCATGTTCTTCAGATTGAAGAACCCACTGATCATACTCAAGGGGATGAT